>Ga0163179_10000125_pt1 | contig 54744 bp, 36 predicted proteins | sample AtlANTMetagenome_FD_109643 | JGI IMG/M metagenome (GOLD analysis project Ga0163179, IMG submission 109643) | Marine eukaryotic phytoplankton communities from the Atlantic Ocean - Atlantic ANT 2 Metagenome | ecosystem: Environmental > Aquatic > Marine > Oceanic | place: North Atlantic Ocean... | reverse complement strand
CGGCCCCAGACCACCCGGCCCCAGACCACCCGGCCCCAGACCACCCGGCCTAAGACCACCCGGCCCGCGGCCACCAGCGATGGCGCACCCAGCGACAACGTCGAGGTCCAGGGCCTCCGCGCCAAGATTGCGGAACTTGAGGCCGTCATCGCAAAGCGTAAGCCGGAGGCGGATGAGCTGGAGGACCAAGCCGCCAAAATAAAGGACTCCGCTTTCCGGGGAACGGGTGGAACCGGCAGGGGGGACCCCAAGATAAACCAGAAAAAGCTGGCCGAAGCCAATAGTCTGGAAGCCAAGGCGGACGCCGTCTACGAGGACATCAGTTCCGCCCGGGCCCAGATCTCGGCCCTGCGCCGCAAGATCAAATTGATCGAGCGCAACAGCAAAAGGGATTAGGAACAAGGTTTTGCCGTCAGGCGGCGTGGTTGGTCCGCCCGATATCCAAGGCTGCAGAACGACCTGTTGCCGCCAGCCTGGATCTCCCCGGGCAGCTCTCTCCAAGGTGCGGTGGGGGCCGGCATGCCCATGCAAGACCCTCTCCGTGGCGATCAATTCCGATCGTCCGCTTGGAAGCAAAAACAGATCCTCAAGACCCTCGCCCAACGGGAATCGGCCCCGTTGGCTGAATGCTTCACTTCGGATTTGAAAGTGACCTTTGACCTGCTCTCGATCATTCTCACACTCCAACTCCAATGAATCGCCGTCACTTCCTCGCCACCTCGGCAACCGCTCTGGCCACCACCTCGGAGAGCCCGGCCCAAGCCGCTGCCAGCAGCCCACAACCCAACATCGTTTACCTCTTCTCGGACCAGTGGCGAGCCATGGATCACGGCTACATGGGCAACACGGACGTCCGCACCCCCAACATCGACCTCCTGGCCGACGAGAGCGTCAACTTCGCCAACGCCGTGTCCGGTATCCCGGTTTGCTGCCCGCACCGCGGCTGCCTCCTCACCGGCCAGTATCCACTGACCCATGGGCTTTTTCTCAACGATTTGCGCCTCAACACAAAGGCGACCTCGTTTGCACAGGCACTGAGCGGAGCTGGTTACAACACGGGCTACATCGGCAAATGGCATATCGACGGCACGGGCCGCTCCGCCTACATCCCGCCCGAACGCCGACAGGGCTTCGACTACTGGAAGGTTCTTGAGTGTACGCACAACTACAGCAAGTCGCGCTACTTCGACAAGACCAGCAAGGACCCCAGACAGTGGAAGGGCTATGACGCCTACGCCCAGACCAGGGATGCCGTAACCTACCTCAGGAAACAGGCCTCTCAACCAGCCGGAAACCGCAAGCCTTTCGGTCTCTTCCTCTCGTGGGGCCCGCCCCACGCGCCCTACCGGACAGGACCTGCGAAGTGGCTCGATCGTTATGACAGCCGCAAGCTCACCCTGCGGCAGAATGTGCCTCCGCAGCTGCACAAGCAGGCCCAGTCAACCTATGCGGGCTACTATGCGCACTGCAGCGCCCTTGATGAGTGCGTGGGCTGGCTCCTTGCCGCCCTCAAGGAAACCGGCCAACTCGAAAACACCATCCTCGTCTATACCTCGGATCATGGCGACATGCTCCACTCCCGCGGCCAGCTCAAGAAGCAACGCCCCTGGGAGGAATCCATTCGCGTGCCCTTCCTCGTCCGCTGCCCGGACGCCCTCAAGGTGAAGGCCCGGGAAGTCGCCGCGCCAATCAATACCCCGGATATCATGCCCACCCTTCTTGACCTGGCTGGCGTGGGGATTCCCGGGAGCGTGGAAGGGGAGAGCTTCGCGGATGTCATTCGGGGAACCCGCGAGCTCGAGGACAATCATGCGCTGATTACCTGCCCGAGCCCCTTCGGGCAGTGGACCCGGGCCCAGGGCGGGCGTGAATTCCGTGGCGTGCGAACCCGGCGCTACACCTACACCCGCAGCCTGAAAGGGCCTTGGGAGCTTTTCGACAACCAGGACGACCCATTCCAGAAACGCAACCTGGTCACGGAGGCCGCCCACCGGGGACTCCGCGATGAGCTTGAAGACAAGCTCAAGGCCCGTCTTGCGGCGACCGGGGACGACTTCGCCCCCGCTGAGACCCTGATCAAGCGCTGCGGCTACCGCGTCGACGCCGGGGGAACGGTCAGCTATCGTGATCCGGGAGCCTGGGGACAGGTGTCCGTTCCTGCCCGGGCCAGTTAAGGCTCCAGCCCTGGAGGACGTTCCGCTCGCCACTCGGGAGAGAAGGGCCCCTCGCACAGATTTCCCTCGCAAGATTCTTCCTGCTGACGGTTACTTGGCCCTCAACCAATGAGATCCTGTTGCCTCTCACTCTTACTTGCGTTCTGGGCTACCCTCAGCACTTTTGCCGGCTCACGGCCCAATGTGATCCTGTTCGTCACCGATGACCAGAGCCCCATTGCCGGTTGCTACGGAAGCACGGATATCCAGACGCCCCATCTGGATGCCCTCGCCGCCGCAGGCACACGCTTCACGCACGCCTTTGCCACCACCGCCTCCTGTTCGGCCAGCCGCTCCGTGATTCTCTCCGGGTTGCACAACCACCGCAACGGCCAATACGGCCACACGCACGCCTTCCACAAGTTCTCCTCCTTCCCGAATGTGGCGGCCGTCAGCCTTCCCCTGCAGATGAAGGCCGCGGGCTACCGTACTGCGCAGGTCGGCAAGTACCACGTCGCGCCAGCCTCTGTATTCGAGTTCGAACAGCGCCTTCCCGGAAATACCCGGAACCCCCTCCAGATGGCGGAAAACTGCCGCGACCTCTTCTCGGAGGAATCAGACCAACCCTTCTTCCTCTATTTCTGCACCTCCGACCCCCACCGCGGGGGCGGGACCGACCGGTCCTCCCAGCTTGAGTTCAAGCCCGACCTCTTCGGCAACCGTCCCAACCGGGGCTCCCACAAGGGAATCAACGAGGTGTTCTATGATCCCGCCAAGGTCAAGGTCCCCGAGTTCCTGCCCGACACCCCCGCATGCCGGGCGGAAATCGCCCAGTACCACCAAAGCTGCTCCCGCATCGACCAAGGACTCGGACACCTTGTCGCCCTCCTGAAGGAAACGAGGCAGTGGGACAAGACCGTCCTGATTTATACCGCCGACCACGGCATGGCCTTTCCCGGCGGCAAAACCACCGTCTATGAGGCAGGCCTGCGCGTCCCGTTCATTGTTCGCCACCCCGCTGCCACGCGGAAGGGCGTGGTCAACAACGCCATGATCAGCCATGTGGACATCACGCCTTCTATCCTCGACCTCGCCGGAGGCTACGACTCCGAAAAGCGGGCTCCCCTTAAACTCCTCTCCGTCCCCAGGGTTCCCGCCGGCGAAAACGCAGGTAAACCCGTGAAGGCCTATCATGGCCGTTCGTGGATTCCCATTCTAGAGACCGCCTCACCGGAAGGGTGGGACGACATTGGAGCCTCCCACACCTTCCATGAAATCCAGATGTACTACCCCATGCGCGTTGTTCGCGATCGCAAGTTCAAGCTCATCTGGAACATCGCGTGGCGGCAACCCTATCCCTTCGCCTCCGATCTCTGGGCCGCCTCCACCTGGCAGGCCCAGTATGCCAAGGGCCCGCAGGCGGGTTACGGGAAGCGCACCGTCGACTCCTACATCAACCGCCCACAGTTCGAACTTTACGATATCTCTTCCGATCCTGCCGAATCGCGCAATCTCGCCGCCGACCCCGGGTTCGCCAACACTCTCGCCACATACCAGGACAAGCTCAAGGCCATGCAGAAACGCACCGAGGACCCCTGGATCATAAAGTGGCGCTACGAGTAGCCAGGCCAGAGCCTGCTGGCGGCACCCGTTCCCCAGAGGATTCCGCTCCCTCCTCCATCCCACATGAAAAAACAAATCCTCCTCGCGCTCACCGCCCTGCTGCCGGCCCTGCCCCCTGCCCTGGCCGCCGAACGGAAGCCAAACATTATTGTCGTCTTCTGTGATGACCTTGGCTACGCGGACATCGGCCCCTTCGGATCTAAGGCCCATGACACGCCTGTTCTCGACCGAATGGCCCGGGAAGGCATGAAACTGACGGACTTTTACTCCACGTGTCCGGTATGCACCCCATCACGCTCCAGCCTCCTGACCGGCTGTTACCCCCGGCGCGTCAACATGCACGTCGATGAAAAGAACCTCTGCGTGCTCTTCCCCGCCGCCCGCAAGGGCCTCAACCCCGACGAGATCACGATTGCCGAGGTTTTGAAGGAGCAGGGCTACAGCACCATGTGCATCGGCAAGTGGCACCTCGGAGACCACCCCGATTTCATGCCCACCAACCACGGCTTCGACCAGTATTTCGGCATTCCCTACAGCAATGACATGAACCGAAAGCAGGTCCCCCTCCCTCTCGTCCGCAACCTCAAGGTGATCGCGGACAGCGTGCAGAGAGACACGACCATTACCGCGCAATACACAACCGAAGCAGTCAGGTTCATCAGGGCCAATGGCAAAAAGCCTTTCTTCCTCTATCTTCCCCATACCGCCGTGCACCTGCCCCTCGTCCCCGGGAAAAAATTCGCGGGAACCAGCAGAGGCGGAGCCTACGGGGACTGGGTCCAGGAAATCGACTGGTCCATGGGAGAGCTCTTCAAGGCCCTCAGGGAGCAGGGCGTTGATGAGCACACCCTCGTCCTGTTTACCTCGGACAACGGCTCCGCACGGGAGAAACAGGGAAGCAACCTCCCATTGCGGGGGCGCAAAGGCCGCACGGATGAAGGCGGCATGCGCGTCCCTTGCGTTGTGCGCTGGCCCGGGAGAATCCCCGCAGGCAGCAGTTGCGGAGCAATTACGAGCACTCTCGACCTCTTGCCTACCTTCGCCCTGCTCGCCGGGGGCAAGCTGCCCCCCAACCGGGTCATCGATGGCAAGGACATCTGGCCGATCCTCAGCGGCAGGTCCAGGGATCATCCCCGCGAAGCCTTTTTCTACTACCAGATGGATCAATTGCAGGCCGTCCGCTCCGGTGACTGGAAACTCTTCGTCGCCATGGAAACCAAGAAGCGCAACTGGGGAAAGCCCGAGGGCAGGAAGGCCCTCGCCCTCTTCAACCTTGCGTCGGATATCCATGAGGACCACAACGTGGCCGCTGAAAACCCAGGGGTTGTCCAGCGCCTGCTGGCCCACGCGGAGACAGCCCGCGAGGACCTTGGTGACGTCAACCGCCCGGGGAAAGGCCAACGCGAGGCGGGCTGGGTTGACAAAGCCTCTCCGCGCCTGCTGGCCAAATAGCATTCAGACCTTCTCCCAACCCGCGAGCGTTCCCCCGGCTGCCACTTCTGCCATGCGGTTCCCGCCATCGTCTCCACCCTTCCCCACCGCCCCATGAAATATCTGTCCATCCTCGCTGCCGGCGGCCTCCTTCCGGCCACACTTTCCGCCCTCCCTCTCCCGGTGGGAGATGCCCGCCCAAATGTGCTCCTGATCTGCATTGATGACCTGCGCCCCGAGCTGAAGTGCTTCGGGGCCGACTACATCCACTCCCCGAATATCGACAGGCTCGCAGCCCGCGGCCGGGCGTTCACACGCCACTACGTGCACGCTCCCACCTGTGGAGCGTCTCGCTACACCCTCCTGACCGGTCGCTATGGACCACGCGACAACGGGGCTCTCTTCCGGGCTGCCGGCAACGAGGAACTCCGTAGCACCAACATGCCGGCCTGGTTTAGGAAGCACGGGTATACAACCGTTTCTGTCGGCAAGGTGTCCCATCACCCCGGCGGCCGCGGTGGCAAGGACTGGAACGATGACAGCAAGCCCGAGATGCCAGAGGCCTGGACCCGTCACCTCTGCCCCAGCGGGCCCTGGCAGCACCCCCGCGGGCTGATGCACGGGCAGGCCAATGGGGAGATCCGCGGGAACGCCAAGGACATGGACGTCCTCCAGGCCTTTGACGGCGACGACAACTCCTACCCCGATGGACCCACCATTGAAGGAGCCCTGCAGCAACTCACCGCCCTGGCCGGGGACGATAAACCCTTCTTCCTGGCCGTCGGATTCCTCCGCCCCCATCTCCCCTTCGGGGCCCCCGCCCGCTACGTGAAACTCTACGACGAGGTTTCGCTGCCCAAGATCCCCCACCCCGGCAAGCCCCAAGGCAGAACCACCTGGCACGGGAGCGGTGAGTTCATGAAATACAACCGGTGGAAGCGGGATCCCAGGAGCGATCCGGAATTCGCCACCCTCGTGCGCAAGCATTATGCAGGTTGCGTCTCCTATGCCGATGCCCTCGTGGGACGACTCCTCGCCGCGCTGGAAAAGACCGCCGCGGCGAAGGACACCATCATTGTCCTCTGGGGCGACCATGGCTGGCATCTCGGGGAACACGCGATCTGGGGCAAGCACTCGCTGTTCGAGGAATCGCTGCGCTCTCCCCTGATCCTCGTAAGCCCCCGGATCGAACAGCCTGGACGGTCCTGCCCCTCGGTGATCGAAACGATCGATATCTATCCCACGCTCTGCGAACTCACCGGCCTCCCCAAGCCCGCCGGGCTCCGGGGGCAATCCCTTCTTTCCCTGCTCGGCCGGGCGAGCCGTCCCGGGGGCTCGGCCGTGTCCTACAAGGGGGGCGCGGAGACCATTCGCACGGACCGCTACCGCCTCATCCGCCACTCCCGGGGCGGCAAGCTCTCCCACCTCGAGCTCTACGACCACCGGGACGACCCCGGCGAAATCAAAAACATTGCGGAACGCCAGCCTGAGCTGGTCACCGGTCTCCTTGAACAGCTCGACACCAAACTGAACTGATCCCCCGCATGAAAACCTTCCTCATCACCCTTGCCGCCTGCCTGCCGCTCCTCGCCGTGGGGGCCTCCCGTCCCAACGTCCTCATGATCGCGATCGATGACCAGAACGATTGGATCGGATGCCTCGGAGGTCACCCCCAGGCCCGGACGCCAGCAATCGACACACTGGCAAGGCGTGGCACGCTGTTCACCAACGCCCACTGCCAGTCGCCCCTGTGCAATCCCTCCCGGACTAGCGTCATGACCGGACTGCGCCCCAGCACCACAGGCATCTACGGCCTCGCCCCCTGGTTCCGGACCGTGCCGGAGTTCGCCGGGGTAGTTACCCTACCCCAATACTTTGTCCAACATGGCGGCTACCACACCGCCATGACCGGTAAGATCTACCATGGTGGGTCGGGCCGTTCGATTAAAGGCCGACATATCGAGTGGCAGGAAGTGGGCCCCGGGGCCTCCGGCAGGCCGTTTCCTCCCAAGAAACTTGTCAACACCCCGCAGCCCCACCGACTCGTCGACTGGGGGCTCTTTCCACATAAGGACGAGGACAAGGGGGACTATCAGGTTGCGAGCTGGGCGGTCGACTTTCTCAAGCGCCAGGCCCGGTCCAAGCGGGAGGGTGCCAAGGCTTCCGGGAAGCCCTTCTTCCTTGCCGCCGGGTTCTTCCTCCCCCACGTCCCATGCTATGCCACCAGAAAGTGGATGGACCTTCATCCCCTCGACCAACTCAAGCTTCCCCCCGTGCACCCCGGCGACCGCTCTGACACGCCACGTTTCTCATGGCACCTCCACTGGAAACTGCCCGAACCACGACTCAAGTTTCTCAAGGACGCCGGGGAGTGGGAGAACCTGACCCGTTCCTACCTGGCCTGCACCACCTTCATCGATGCCCAGGTGCAGCGCCTCCTCGACACCCTCAGGGAGACCGGCCTCGATGAAAATACCATCGTTGTGCTCTGGTCCGATCACGGCTTTCACATCGGGGAAAAGGAAATCACCGGGAAGAATACCCTGTGGGATGACGGCACCCGCGTTCCCCTCATTTTCGCCGGCCCCGGGGTAAAGGGCGGGCAGGTGTGCGACAAGCCCGCTGAGTTGCTCGACATCTATCCCACCCTTCTTGAGCTGCTTGATTTCCCCGCCAACAAATCGCTGGAAGGCCACTCCCTGCTTCCTCAACTCCGGGAGGCCTCCGCCCCCCGCAAGTGGCCGGCAATTACCACCCACAACCACGACAATCATGGAATCCGGACCGAGAACTGGCGCTACATCCGTTACGCTGATGGTTCGGAAGAGCTCTACGACATGAAGCAGGACCCCCACGAGTGGAACAACCTCCTCTCTCCCGCCCGGAACAAGCCCAGTCCCTCCATCCGAGCGCGGGCCAATGAGCTCGCCAAGTGGATTCCCCGGCAAAACCGCAAGCCGGCCCCGCGCTCTGCCGCCCGGATCCTCACCTACGACCGGGATACCGGGAGGACCGTCTGGCAGGGGGAGGAGATCAAGCCCGGGGATCCCATCCCGGAGTTGAAGTAAGGATCCTTATTCCCACTCGCACAACCCGCGCACGTAGTCGGCAGAGCTGGTCCACCAGCCGTCAAGTTCGGCCGGATCCTTGAGCTGCTGGCCCCGCTGGCGGTCGACCACGAAGAACCCGCAGTTCGCCTCCGGCAGGGTCGTAAGATCCCCCCAGAGTTTCTCGACCTGGGAGACCGGGAAAACCGCTTCCTGTCCGTGCCCCCAGCGCTTCTTGACATCCTTGATGGTGAGATAGGTTGGCATCCGCCCGGCCAGTCCCCTGACCGCCATCGAAAGTTTCGCGTCATCTCCTGCGAGAATATCCGTCCGCGACAAGTCCAGCAGTGAAAGGAACTGATCGAGGTCAACCCAGGTCGTCATCGAGTTGTAGAAGGACAGCGCGAACTCGACTGCCGGGTCGGGCATGGCGAGCCCTTCCACCAGGCGCGGCACTCCATCCACCCGCGCCAGGCCTCCCCCACGATCGGCGAGCCGCCGCCGGATCACCTCAAAAGTCAACCCGTGTCCACACATCCGGTGCCTTCCCAGAACCGCGGGATCCGCGGAGGCCCCGAGGGTGTCGATATTGTGCAGCAGCAACGTCCGGAGTTGAGGGCGCTCCATGAGCAGGGCCCGCAAGGTGCCATTCAGGATGAGATTGGGAATCTCATAAAAGTGCCCCATCGGGTGGAGACACTGCCCGGGCAGGTTGTCGATGTAATCAGTCGCTTCCCCACTCTCATTCGCCCAGTCGACCAGAGCCGCACGGCCCGAGTCCCGCACCTTCTGTTGCTGGTCATCGAGAAGCTGCTGAGGAAGCTCTTCCCATGCAAAGCGGAGGTCCCGCTCGGTCGGAATCATGCGCAACCCGACCGCCCGGCCGGGAGAAAGGTAGAGCGGCCCCTCGTAGTTGTAATTGGCAACACTCTCGAGGAACCTGCAGGTCGGGGCATGGGTCAGATAAGACGTGGTGAAGACATGCGGAAGCGGGCACCCTGCTTCCCGGGCCACTTTACGCGACTTGGCGAGGTGGACCTCCAGGAAGGTCCGGTAACGTCCAGCCAGGGGCGCAAAGGGATTCAGGGCCTTGCAGGTCCCCGCTCCGCCCGTCCACCGTGACCCCGCTCCTGCTGCCAGGGTAACGACCGCAAGCTCCCCGTCCGTCAGGGCCTTCTCTCCCAAGCGGCACGCCTCCTCCCGGCCCGCCAGATCTGCGGAACAGAGATCTTCCACATCTTCAGCGAGGACATCCCCGATCACGGACCCCGGGGGGAGGCGATTTCCCGCCAGCCCGATCTCCCCGGCGCGGATGGATGCGCGCACCTCCTCATGAAAGTCGAAATCGAAGCCGTTCTCCTCCAGCAGGCCCTGCAAGGCTCCTTGATCTGATGCCGGCTCATGGCCCCCCTCCGCCCCCGCGAGCGCGGATTCCCGGAGCCGTCGATAGGCCCCGGGCAACTGCCCCTCATTCTCAAGAAACTCAGCACACGTTCCCCGGTCATTGATGGCAAAGTCATAGACGACCGGATCCATCGCGAAGGGCAGGGCCGCCGCCAGCCGGGACTTGGCTTCTCTCATGATGCGCGCCATTGCTCCCTGTGCCGCCATCTTGCGTTCCGGCGCGAAAAGAAACCCCATCCCCCCGCCCGACATGCCTCCCAGCATCCAGAAGCCCCAGAAGTCCTCTCCAAACTCTTCCTCCGCACGCGCGATCAACATCTCCGTGAAAAGATTGGCCGCCCAGGGGATGATGGTCTGGATAGGCCCCCGGAAGTTGCGCGTGGTGGCCTCTCCAAGGGCCCGGATATCTCCTTGCCGGAGTGCTCCCACGAGTTCGTCGAGCAGGGCGAGCGCCTCCTGCCGCCCTTCCCACTCGGCTGAGGACCGCAGGAGATACTTCTCGGTCACCATCTCAAGAATGGGACCCACGTTCTGCGCCATCCCCCCGTGCACCAGGACCAGCGAATTCTGAAGAGCCTGCCGCGAGGACCCCGGGATCTCATCCTCTCCGAACACGTGATGGGACGGGAGCAGGCATCCCCGTGAAACTTCGAACTCGGGATCCTCCTCCGTGGCGGAAACGCCCGAAATCAGTTTGATCCCCGGCCATAGTCCCCCGGAATCCTGCCATCCCCCGCCCGAGCCTCCGATCCATTCCCCGAGAATCGCCCGCGCCAGCACCAGCCGGCGCTCGCGCTCCCGGAGGGGCCCGGTAAGAGAATCCGTCTGGCCTGTCGCCCGCATGAGCACCCCGATCAGAGCTGCCAGCAGGTTGGTGGAAACCGCGAGGCGCGACCCCTTCGGGATTCCGTTCACCGAGGAGACCAGCTCAATGCCGCGACCCGGGCCAACGACCCGTTCGAGAAGATTCTCCAGTCGCTGCCCCGACCCCTCGATTCCGGGTGGTACCACCCCGGACGCAATCACAGCCGCTTTCAGGAGACCAAGCGGGTCCTTCGCAAAATCAAAAACCTCCCCAAGCGCGACAAGGCGGGAAGTCACCTTCAGGTCCACCGAGGTAAGGATGATGACCGGCTCATCAATCACCCGCACATACGCCTCGATGGGGGGCTGCGGGCCCTCGCCCCGTCCATGCACGCTCAGATCAATCGAGATGTTGAGCACACGGGCCCCCTCCGGGTAGTCCATCCCCAGGAAAAAAATATCCGACCACCCGGAGTGGGATAAGTCCATCCGGACCGGCATCCGCTCGCAGAGGACAGGGCGAGCCCCTCCGGGCCCCTGCTGCAACAACTCGCTTACAAGCGAGAGCGGATGATCAGCAGGATGCCCCATCCGGAACATCCACTGGTTCCCCCGGACCGTCCGGACCGAGCGCCGGACCTGGTTCGCCAGGGTCTGGAAGGCCAGCTCGTGGTAGCCCTCTGCAAGTGCGGAGGAGAGCGCATCGTTGGCCCCCTGTTCTGCAACCGCCAGGTGAAAGACATCGATCGCTTCTGCAAACCGGCGTCGCAGGAGATGCTCGTGCCCCTCAAACGGAATGCGCCCCGGGAGGTCCCCCGGAAACTTGGCCGGAAGGTGAAACCGGTGAATCGCAGCCAGAAAAAACAGTGCCCGAACCCTCTCATAGAGATTAGCCGCCTCCCGCCGGAACTGATCGAGGGCAATACACTCCTGCAGCAACTCTCCAAGGGTGAGCTCCCCACAGGCCTCCGCCAGCGCCGTGTCCCGTCGGGACGGATCTTCGCTCGTGATGATGTTCAGGAGCTTTGACATCCGGGACGGGAATGGGCGGTGATCTCAATGAGGTCGGTCAGCACTTCGTCGCGATGAGGCCCGGCGAGGGCGAGCGAGAGCTGCGCCCGCAGAAGCCCGTAGCGCTCTCCGAGATTGAACCGCTGTCCCGCCAGCTCGACCGCCAGGTACTTCTCCGACCTCGCCACATGGGCCAGCGTGGGGGTGAGCCCCAGGGACTCCCCCTCGCCCAGTCGCGCGATCTCACTCTCGAGGTGCTCCATCACTCCCGCTGTCAGCGAGTGCATGCCGAACAGACACAGGTAGTTTCCTGCCCGCAGTCCAGGCACAATTAATTCCTGCTCCGCCAGGGTGGGGGTGGGTTTCTCCACCACGTCGTGTACGACAAAAAGCGACGGGGACGTCGGCACCCGCGCTGCCGCGATGGTCCCATAGTAGCGGAGCTGACTCTCGTGGGTTGGGTTCACCGCCGAGATGCAGCCATCGTGGGTGGACGCCACCTCAAGGAGCTGCCGCACACAGGAAGACTGTTCATAGCTGAGGTAGAGGTGATCTCCCACGAGAAGGACAAAGGAATCATCGCCGGTAAACTCGTGGGCGCTCCAAACCGCATGCCCATACCCTCGTGGGTTTCCCTGCTCGATCAACGTCAGGCGCCCGGAGTGCTCGCCCGCCGCCTGCTCAAAAGCCCGCCGTGTACCGGGATGAATGATCACGGCCGCGGATTCCACCCCGGAGGCGAAAAGGTCATCAAGAATGATGGCCAGAGCCGTCTTGGCCACGCCCTCAGAGTCCACCAGCGTCTGCAGGGGGAGATGGTACTCGGTCGGGCTGGCGGCAGTAACGACAGCTTTGTTGGGAATCACGACTGAAGGGTAGTTGTGAGACCGCACGAATAAAGGAAATGTTCACCTCCCGTTCCGGAGGATTGCCAACTCCCCACGAATCCGACACCTTTGCCATCCTGCCATGCGCCACTTCCTCGCCTTCTTTCTGGTTCTCGCCTCCGCGGCACCCTCCGCCATCGGCCAGGACAAGCCCAACGTCCTCCTCATCATCTCGGACGACCAGTCGTGGGGGGACTACTCCTTCCTCGGCCACCCCCACATCGAGACCCCCCACCTCGACAGGCTTGCAGGCGAATCCCTGACCTACACCCGCGGTTACGTGGCGTCTCCCCTCTGCCGTCCCTCCCTCGCCTCTATTTTCAGCGGACGGTATGCCCACCAGCACGGAATCACCGGGAACGATCCCCGCCTGCCACCGAGCAAGCGCCGGGGCGGCCGCGCCAACCCCGAACTCGCTCCCATCTACAGGACGATCATGGACCGCATCGCCGAGGAACCCGGGCTCGCCCACCTTCTTGGGAAAGCAGGATACCTCTCGCTCCAAACAGGAAAGTGGTGGGAGGGCGACCCCTCCAAGCGAGGTGGGTTCAGTCATGCCATGACCCACGGGGACCCCAAACGCGGAGGCCGTCATGGGGATGCCGGTCTACGGATCAGCCGGGAGGGGATCAAACCCATCACAGACTTCATCGCTGAGGCCAAGGACAAGAAGAAACCCTTTTTCATCTGGCATGCCCCCTTCCTCCCTCACACACCCCACAATCCCCCCGATCGCCTCTTCGAGAAATACCGGAAGAAAAGCGACTCCCGGTTCATCGCCCGTTACTGGGCCATGTGTGAGTGGTTCGATGAGACCTGCGGCGAATTGCTGGCCCACCTCGACAAGGAAGGACTGCGGGAGAACACCATCGTCCTCTACGTCACCGACAACGGCTGGATCCAGAGCGCCAACAGTGGACGCTATGCACCGCGGTCCAAACGGTCCCCCAACGAGGGAGGCATTCGCACCCCCATCATGATTCGCTGGCCTGGCAAGGTCCGCCAGAAATTCGACGAGCAGACGCTTGTGAGTTCGATCGATCTCGCCCCCACCATCCTGAAGGCCTGCGGACTGGATGTGCCCCGGACCATGCCCGGGCTCGATCTCCGGGACACCCCGGAGCTGGAAAAACGCAATGCCATCTTCGGTGCGGCCTATGATCACGACATTCACGATGTCCATCAGCCCACCCGCAGCTTGCAGACCCGCTACGTGGTGGCAGGTGATTGGAAATTGCTCATGCACCACGGCGGGCCGGTCCCGGGCAAGGCGGTCGAGCTCTACAATCTGAGCAAAGACCCTGCAGAAGAGACCGACCTTGCCGCCAAGCACACCGAGAAAGTCAAGGAACTCAGCGCACAACTCGCCGCCTGGTGGCCCGGACCAGAGCCCCTCCGCTGACCCCTTTGCGCCGTCAGGCAGCACGCGATCAGGCTCCGCCCCGGACCGGGAGACGATCCCTCATCCCGCAGGCCATTCCCGCCACACCGGCTCGACCCTGGGGCGCTGCCATCGCCAGTGGACTCGTTTCGGCTTTCCCCGCCCCCGGCCTTCGAACACGCTCTCCATTCATGGCACGCCTCCACCTTCTCCTGCTGTTCCTGCTCTTGTCCGGCTCCTGCCCGGGGCGGCCCAATATCCTGTTCCTGTTCGCCGACGACCAGCGCAACCACACTCTGGGCTGCGCGGGCCATCCCATCGTCAAGACCCCGCACCTTGACCGTCTGGCCGCCCAGGGTGTCCGCTTCGAGAATGCCTTCGTGACAACCTCCACCTGCTGGGCCAGCCGGGCCTGCCTCTTCACCGGTTGCTACGAGCGCCGCCACCTCTACCGCGCCTCTCCCGGTCCACTCAATCCCGACCTCTGCGCGACCAGTTACTTTGCCCTCCTCCGGGCGGCCGGATACCGCACAGGTCATCTCGGCAAGGAGCACGTCACTATTGCCCGCGAAAGTGCGGCCAAGATGTGGGACGTCCGGCGCCGCCTCGGCCGGAATCCCTATTTCAAGAAGCAGGCTGACGGCAGCCTGCGACATACCACCCAGATCCTCGGGGACTGGGGAATCGAGTTCCTCCGGGAACAGAGGGACAAACAACCCTTCTGCCTGCAGATCTCGTTCAATGCAACCCACGCCGAAGATGGCGACAAGCGCCCGGGAATCGGCCACTTCCCCTGGCCCAGGGTGATGGATGGAGCCTACGAAGGCCAGAAGATGCCCCTCCCGAGCCTCAAAGACGCCGCCATCTATGAATCACAGCCGGCCTTCCTCAAGCAGTCGCTCAACCGGCAGCGCTTCTTCTGGCGCTGGGACACCCCGGAGAAATACCAGACCAACATGAGGGCCTACTTCCGGATGCTGAGTGGAATCGACCACGTCATGGGGCGCCTCGTCGCCCAGCTCCAGGCACAGGGCCTCGCTGAAAACACGGTCATCATCTACTCGGCGGACAATGGCTTCTACCTCGGTGACCGCGGATTTGCCGGCAAATGGACTCATTATGATCAGTCACTGCGCGTTCCACTGATCGTGTTCGATCCTCGTGCTCCCCGCGAGAGACGCGGAGTGGTCGCGCAGGAAATGGCCCTCAACAGCGACCTCGGTTCCACCATGCTGGAACTCGCCGGTCTCCCCGCGCCGGCAAGCCACACGGGCCGCAGTCTCCTCCCGATTCTCCGGGGAGCACCCCCGAAGGACTGGCGCCGCGACTTTCTCTGCGAATTCATTGCGGTTCCGCGGACCATCCCGCGCTGGGAGGGTGTGCGCGACCGGGAGTGGCTCTACGCCCGCTACTTCGTCGACGGCCCGGACAAGCCCCCTTTCGAGTTTGCGCACGATCTCAGGAATGATCCCCAGCAACTGGTCAACCTGGCGGCTCTCCCCGCCCGTTCGCAGACCGAAGACCACGCCCTCGCGCTGACGAGGCTGCGCAAGCGCTGCGACGAGCTGGTGGCCGCCAACGGGCTACGCCTGCAGGACCTGAAAAGAAGCAGGAAGTAACGAAAGAGGCCTGTCGCCTCCTCCCCGGGGCGGCACCCGGAGTATTCCCGGCCGGTCCACGCTCACTTGATGTTCTCGATCGCTTCCACCACCCGGGCGCCCTCCGCACGCACCTGCCCCGGCAGGACCGCCTTGATCCTGTCCATGGACACGGCCCCGTCCCGCCCAAGGGACTCCAGCGCATTGGCCGCGGCCAGGGACTCGTAGACGTTTCCTTTGTTGATCACCTCGACGAGAGCAGGGAGGCTCCTGTCTCCCTCCCCGAGGTGGCCCAGTGCTTCCGCCGCCACCACCCGCACATCGAATGCCGGGTCCTTGAGCAGTTTCCGCAGCTCCCCTTTCAAAGGCACAGACTCCTTCCCCTGCAACAAGGCCCCGGTCACACCCCAGTAACGCATCAGGGGCGATGGGTGCCGGACGTATCCGCGAAAGAGGGAGAACCCCTCCCCGAGGTCCCCCCGGGTGGCATTGGCCGCGGCAGTGAGGACCTGCTTCGCAGCATACTCCCTGCCCTGGGCATATTCATGAATGGTCCCGGGGCCCGCGAGGCGGGCATACATTCCCTCCGGGATCAATCCCGTATCGCGCGTCCTCAGCATCTCGTCCCACAGCTTTTTGCGCAGGATCCCGATCTCATCCTGATGCTTCTCGGTCCCGGCGAGGTTGCGGACCTGGAACGGGTCGTCCCCGATGATATAGAACTCCTCCGACTCCTTGCGCTTCCAGTAGCGCGACTGCACGGCATCGCACCTGCCCGCCTTGAAGGCCTCATACCAGGACCCCATGCTGGCCAGGACGCGGAAGGGATAGGTGTAGGCCTGGCCCAGGGGGCGGTGGGGTGAGAAATTCCGCACGTAAAGGTGCTCCTTGGTGCGAATCGCCCGCACCGTGTCGTAGCGTTCGTCCATCCGCCCCCGGAACAGGTAGACGAATTCGCGTTCCTCAGCTCCTGGTCCCAGGAAGGGTCTTCCTTCCCAAATCCCGGGGATCTGCAGTCCACAGAGGTTTGCAGCGGTGGCGGGAAAATCCACGAAGGCCACCAGCTGGTCAGTTGTCTCCCCGGGCTTCCCCGGCGCAAGATGCTTCCACTTTTCCGGGAAGCGAATAATGAGCGGAACGCGGGTCCCCGAATCATGGATGTTGCGCTTTCCCCGCGGGAGTGCTCCGCCGTGATCGGAGTAGTAGAACACGATCGTATTCTCTGCCTCACCCAGTTCTTCCAGCTCCCGCAACTTATCCCCTACCCACCTGTCCATCAGGAAGAGATTGTCGAAGTAGCGGGACCAGTTTTCCCGCAGCACCGGGGTGTCCGGGTGGTAGGGTGGGAGCACAACCTTCCCGGGAGGAACGATTCGCCGGGGCGGGTTCTGCTTCCTCCGCCCGTGATAGGCCTTGTCCGTGGTCTGCCCCTCGTGGGAAAGCGTGGTATTGAAGACCGCGAAGAAGGGCTGTCCCTCCCTGCGATTCCTGTAGTGCGCCTTGCCACTGCTTTCGTGCCAGCCCACGTCCTTCCAGCCAGCACGCTTTCCTTTGATCGACATGTTATAGTCGGTCTTGGAGTTATTGGTGCAGTAGTATCCTGCTTCCCTGAAGAGCTGAGGATAGTAGACGACCGCCCCGGGCACGGCTACACTGCTGCGGTGATTGTGAATACCGAGGGTAGAGGCATTCATCCCCGTAACGAGCGTGGAGCGGGCCGCCGAGCAAACCGGGGCCGAGGAGAAGGCGTTGAGATACCTCACTCCCTCTTCCGAAAACCGGTCGAGGTGGGGAGTCCGCGCCTGGACGTCCCCGTAGCATCCAAGATACGGGCTGTTGTCCTCACTCGTGATCCAGAGGATATTGGGACGGTCAGGACCGGCCGCCGGCAGAAGCGCAGGGAACCCCACGGTAGCTAGAATGAGCCTCCAGAGCATTCATCTGGTTTACCGCTCCCCTTCCTGATTGGCAACTCTCCGAGCCAGGTCTGCAGGCCATTGACCCGACACGAACTTTATTTCACGGTCGCCCGCCCTGACGTAGGTTTGGCCTGACCATGAAACGCACCCTCGCCCTTCTCCTCTTCTCCACCTGCCTGCCCGCCCTTCTCTCGAAGGCGGACAAGAAGCCGAATATCGTCCTGCTTTTTGCCGACGACCTCGGGCGCTACGCCTCCGCCTACTCGCACCCCCGGGCTCCGTCCGTAAACGACATCCTCTCTACTCCCACTTTTGACCGGATTGCAAGGGACGGGGCCCTCGGCTGGAACGTCTTCGTGTCCGCCCCCTCCTGCTCCCCATCGCGCGCCGCCCTCATTTCAGGCCGCCACTTCTTCCGCAATGGGTCGCACTCCCAGCTTCACAGCCCCTGGCACGGTAACCCTGCCCAAGACCCCTGGAAAGAGGTCAAGGGCTTCGCCCTCCTTCTCCGGGAGGCCGGCTATCACATCGGCTGGTCTCACAAGATGCACATCGCGGAAGACCGCATGGGCGGGCGAAAAAACAACTTCCGGGCGGCTGGGGCCAGGGTAAATCAGTTTTCCCAGAACGTGAGCAAGGCCGTCGCCGGGGACACCCCGCTTGCCGAGGCTAAACAGAAGCTCTTCGACGAGTGCCGCCAGAACTTCAAGGCCTTCCTCGCCAAGCGCAAGCCGGGGCAGCCCTTCTACTACTCGTTCCACCCGACAAACCCCCATCGCAAGTGGACCAAGGGCTCCGGCAAGGCGCTGTGGAGCCTTGATCCCGATGCCCTTGCCCGGGTCATGCCGCCCTTTCTGCCCAATGTTCACGAGGTGCGCGAAGACTTCGCTGACTACCTCGGGGAAGCGATGGCCTTCGACTTCAGCTGCCGGGAAATCATCGCCGAGCTTGAGCGTATCGGAGAGCTCGACAACACCCTGCTTGTTATTTCAGGGGATCACGGGGCGCCTGGATTTCCCCGCGGCAAAACGAACTGCTACGATTTCGGCGCCCGGGTCCTTTTCGCGGCCCGCTGGCCCGGCAGGATCAAGGCAGGCCAGATCGTGACCAAGCCGATTTCCCTGATCGATCTCGCTCCCACCTTTCTCGCCGCCGCCGGACTGCAACCGGAAAAGGGCATGAACGGCCAGAACCTTCTCCCAGCCCTCAGTGCGGCCGACCACCGGAAACTGCGGGGCTGGGCCCTCATCGGGCGCGAAACCCACGTGAACACCGCCCGCGGGGGGTTGCCCTATCCCACTCGTGCCCTCCGCACCGAGGACTACCTTGTCATTGTCAATTTTGCACCGGAGCGCGCGCCGATGGGAGAAGCCCTCAAGCTTGACGACCCCGAGCCTCCTACTCCCGAGGAGATTGAGAACAGCACCCGCCTGACCTTCGGGGATGTCGACGCGGGCCCGACCAAGGCCTGGATGGTCAGGCATCGAAACGATCCAGAATACAAGCGCTACTGGGACCTTGGCTTTGGCCCGCGGCCAAGGGAGGAATTCTACGATCTCACCAGTGACCCCCATCAGATCAACAACCTGGCGGACAACCAGGCCTACGATGCCATTCGCAACGCCCTGCGGGAGCTCATGCTGGACGAGCTCCGGGAAAACAGGGACCCTCGCCTCGAGGGCGACACCTTTGACAAGCCCCCCTACAACAAGAAAACCCGGCCCGGCCAGACCAGCAGGCGGTAGACGGCCCGAAAAGCTGTTCCTCCACTTGCACCGATACCCGCCCCTTGGTAAGGCCGCAGGCCCAGCCTATGAGTGCCAACCCGCGCTTTCTCATCAAAGTCTTTCTCTACCAGATCGAGCCTGAGATCTGGCGACGCTTCTCGATTCCGGCCGAGGCGACCTTCCAGCAACTCCACGAGGCCCTGCAGCAGGCCATGGGTTGGGAGGACAAACACTGGCATGAGTTTCGGCACGGGAAGGGCAGACGACTCCTTGATGTCATTGGCCCGGACCACGAGGAAGTCGAGAAGGGGGACAATTTCCGGGAGGAAAGCAAGGTCACCCTCAAGGACTTCGTGGGACGCCGCCATTTCCCCATCCGGTTTCTCTACCGCTACGATTTCAAGGACGAGTGGGTCCACGAAATCTCCATCGAAGGGCGCACAGAGGAGGGCGAAGGGGACCTTCCCGTCCTTCTCGAGGGTGAGCGGGCCTGCCCCCCGGAGGATTGTGGAGGAGCCTTTGGCTACATGGCCGCGCTCAACGGGGACCTCATGTGGCTGGACGACGGCTACGACCCGGCCCACTTTGATCCCGCGGCGGTGAAGTTCACCAGGCAACGCAAAAGGAAATAGCCCCCTTCACTGGGTGAGGTGCGCCGAGATCTCATCGCGCCGGCACTCACCCTCTTCATTGCACTGCCAGTATTCGCCACTCCCTGTGTCGAGGGCCGTCAACCACTGTCCTCCGCAGGCCCAGGTGTCGATGCAGACCGCGTGGCCCAGGTTGGCCGGAACCCCGCTCTTCTGGGCGGTATGCCCGCACACCATCACCTTGCCATTCCGGTGAGGAGGGACCCGTCGGAACTTCTCCCAGAACAACATGAATGGATCCTGGTCCTTCAACTCCACGTCGGACGCCGCGTTGGCATGCACGAAGAAGTGCGACTGCTCTTCGTAGAACGGAAGGGCCTCTTCGATAAACTGCCAGTGTTCCCGCGGGACGACCCGGCAATCCTCTCCACCATAGGACCGGAGGGTTGCGTCTCCTCCGATCCCCGGTCCCTTCCATCGTTTGAAATCCTCGCGCGAGTCCCTCGCATTCAACATCAGGATCTCGTGATTCCCCATCAAGGTCACCACTTTCACGCGCTCCCGCAACTCGATAAGAAAATCGATCACCCCCTTGGAATCAGGGCCGCGGTCAACGTAATCGCCAAGAGTCACGACCGTGTCTCCCCGGGAGAGGCCCGCAACCTGCAAAACAGCCTTCAGAGAGGCCAGGCATCCATGAATGTCCCCGATCGCAAGAGTCCGCATTACTAAGGACAGCCATTCGACGCACTGCCTCCCGACTTGCAAGTCTCATTCCCTCCCTCCACCATTTTTCGCCCATGCCCCACTCGCTCCACCCGGCCCTCCTCTCCTTGCTCCTTCTCCTGCTGCCCGGGCCGCTCGCCCCGGCAGCCAGCCCGAACATCATCATCTTCCTCGCCGACGACATGGGAATGGGGGACACCTCGGTCTATCACGACTGGACCGGCAACAAGGACGACCGCCAGTTGCACACCCCAAACATGGAGCGGATTGCAAACATGGGTATCCGCTTTCTGGACGCCCACTCCCCTCACAGCAGGTGCAGCACATCCCGCTACGCCCTGCTCACCGGCCGTTACTGCTGGCGCACCTCCCTCAAGCACTGGGTCCTCTTCGGCGTCCAGTGCCCCCCCCTGATCGAGAAATCCCGACCCACTCTGGCGTCCTTTCTCCGCCAGCATGGATACCGCACCGGCATGGTGGGCAAGTGGCACCTCGGCCTGAGCTACCGGCGAAAGGATGGAACGGTCGCGGACGGGTGGGAGGATGCGGACCTCTCCAAGCCTCTCGCCGACGGACCAGTCGATCACGGGTTCGAATTCTTTTACGGAATCTCCCGGAGCCATCCCACCTCCGGCCCGGGCGGCAAGTATCCCAATACCCCGGAACAGAAACGAGGGCCCGGCTGGATTCACAACCGCCGCATCGTGGGGGCCACCGGCAAGGGCAAGCAACTTGACGGCTCCTACGTCCTGGACGAAATCGGGCCCGTTCTTCATGCCCGGTCCTTCGAGTTCCTCCGGAGTGCCACGGCCGCAAAAAAACCCTTTTTCCTCTACTTCGCCAGCCCTGCCAACCACACCCCGCACACGCCCTGCAAGTCCCTTGCAGGACGAAAAGTGGCCGGGGCGAGCAGGAATGTAGACGGAAGCCCTACAGGCGGCGTGCGGCTCGATTTCGTCCATGAAAACGATGTGCAGGTTGGTCTCCTCCTCGATTACCTGCAACGCACCAACGACCCGAGGCGACCCGGACACAGGCTCCTCGACAACACCCTCTTTGTCTTCGCCAGCGACAATGGGGCGGAAAACAGATCCAAGACCGCAACCGGCCCTCTCCGCAGCAACAAGGGCTCCACCTACGAGGGAGGGCACCGGATTCCCTTTTTTGCTTCCTGGCCTGCCGGGAACATCGGGGATGGCCGCCCTCGCACCCGCGGGGCAACCAGCAACCGTCTTCTGGCCCTGAACGACCTGTTTGCCACTTTTGCCGAGATTCTTGAGAAGCCTCTGCCTGAGCTCTCGAAGGGGGAGATCGGAGCCGAGGACAGCATTTCCCAGCTGCGGGCCCTCCGCGGCCAGGACAGTCCTCCGCGGGCTCCCATTTTTCCCAATGACCATGTTGAAGCGTCGAAAAAGATGTCCGACAAGCGGGCGGTTGTCGCCGTGCGCTCAAATGCCTCTCCCATCAAGGGCCAGTGGAAACTGTTCCTGGACCATCGGTTCGCAACCGAAGGAACCCTGCACCCCTTCGCTCTCTACAACCTTGCCGAGGACCAGTTCGAACTGCAGAACCTCCTGGATGACGACGCCTCAAAAGAGGCTCTCGAGTTCCTCCTCCAGGAGGCGCATAAGGCGCGCGGCAACAACGGCTCAACCAGACCATGATACGCATTCTCTTCTTCCTTGCGGCCTGCGCTCCGCTTCTTTCCGAAGCTGCGGTCCGTCCCAACATCGTTACGGTCTTCATTGATGACATGGGCTGGACGGATCTCTCCTGCTTCCGTGGGGACCATGTCAAAACGGAGAACATCGATCGCCTTGCCGCCGAGGGCATCCTCTTCACCAACTTCTACGTCAATTCTCCGATCTGCTCGCCCTCACGCGTCGCCCTCACAACCGGGCAGTATCCGCAACGCTGGCGCATCACCTCCTACCTCAACAACCGCAAGTCCAACCTCAACCGCGGAATGGCCCAGTGGCTCGACCCCGGAGCACCCGTCCTCGCCCGTGAGCTTCAGAAGAACGGCTATGCCACCGGACACTTCGGCAAGTGGCATATGGGCGGACAACGCGACGTCGATGACGCTCCCCCGATTTCCGCCTACGGGTTTGACCGCAGTCTCACCAATTTCGAGGGCATGGGCCCCAAACTTCTTCCCCTTACCCTGAAGCCTGGACAGGACCCCTCAACCCCTGGGCGAATCTGGCAAAATGCCGTCCGTCTCGGCGAAGGTGTAACCTGGATGCAGCGCTCCCACATCACCCGGGGTTTCGTGGACGCGGCCCTCACCTTCATCGAGGAAGCCCAGGGGCAGGAGAAGCCTTTCTTCGTTAACCTCTGGCCCGACGACGTTCACTCCCCGTTCTTCCCTCCCCTCGACAAGTGGGGCGACGGAGGGAAACGGGCGATCTACTACGGCGTCCTGGATGCAATGGATGAGCAACTCGGCCCCCTCTTCGACCGCATCCGGAACGACCCGGAGCTTCGTCAGAACACCCTCATCCTGATCGCTTCTGACAACGGGCACGAGACGGGCGCGGGTAAATCCGACCCCCTGCGCGGCGCAAAAACGTGGCTTTACGAGGGAGGCATCCGTTCGCCTCTCATCGTCTGGGGCCCGGGCCTGATGAGCCAGCAGGCGGCGGGCAGGGCCAACACGACCTCCATTCTCTCATCGCTCGACCTGAATCGGTCTCTCTACAGCCTCTGCAGCACCGGGCTGCCGGCAGGGACCACCCTCGACGGCGAGGACCTCGGGCCCACCCTGCTCGGCCGGGAGAAGAAGAGCCGGAGCTCCCCCCTCTTCTGGCGTCGGCCGCCCGACCGCCCGGGCTTTGGACATGGGCTGCAGGAAGACAACCCCGATCTTGCCGTCCGCGACGGACGCTGGAAGTTCCTCGTCAATTATGACGGGAGTGACCCCCAGCTCTACCACATCGGCAAGGACCCCGGTGAGCGACACAACGTGGCGGAGACCTTCCCGAAGGTCGTGGAGAGACTTCGGACCAGCCTCGAAGAGTGGAACAGCACCCTGCCGCAGGACGCCGGTTTTCCGAAGGCAAACGGGAAACCCGTGCCCACCAGCAAGTTCATCAACCCCATCGGCGAGGGCGCCGACCCCTGGGTCATCCGCGACGCGAAAAACAAACGCTACCTCTGGTGTTTCACGGAGGGGAATCGCGGAATCTGCATCCACAGCAGCGAATCCCTGACTTCCCTGGGTGAAAAACACTTCGTCTGGACCGCCCCGGAAGACGGGCCTTACGCGCGGGAGGTCTGGGCCCCGGAACTCCATCTCCTCGATGGCCGCTGGCACATTTACTTCGCTGCTTCCGACGGCAGAAACGAGAATCATCTCACCTACGTGCTCCGTTCGAGGGATGAGAATCCGCTCGGAAGCTACGAGCTCCATGGCCCTCTCGCCACCGGCGACGGGAAGGACGGGAGATCTCCCAACCTCTGGGCCATCGACATGACCCCCCTTGAATTCCGTGGTAACCGCTACGCTCTGTGGTCCGGCTGGGATGCTCCCGGAACCGACCGCCAGTTTCTCTACATTGCGCCCCTCCGCTCTCCCACCGAACTCAGCGGGCCCAGGGTGCGCCTCTGCCCGAATGACGACTACCCCTGGGAGTTCACCGAGGGGGACGGCAAGGGCCGCGGTCTCAATGAGGCTCCCCAGGTCCTGCAATCAGGGGAACGAACCTTCGTCACATATTCCTGCGGAGCCTCCTGGCTTCCCTCCTACAAGGTCGGTCTCCTTGAGCTGAAAGGGGGGGACCCCCTCGATCCCGCCTCATGGACGAAGCACGAGAATCCCGTCTTTCAGGCTACCGAGCAGACTTCCGGGGTCGGCCATTCCTGCTTCGTCAGGTCTCCTGATGCCCGGCAGTGGTGGCACGTCTTCCACGCCAAGCGCGACCGCAACCCCGGCTGGCGCCGGGCAATCTTCGTGCAGCCAATGCACTTCCGGAAGGACGGCTTCCCGGAATTCAGCAGCCCGTCTGCCCCGGGGTCGCCGCTCGACCGCCCGGGAGGAGAGAGAATCCATCGCATTCCCTTCGTCGGCGACTATTCCGTGCCTGAATTCTATCCCGGATTCTGGCCCTGGCACGAGTGGTCCTACTACGGACACCACCAGATGATTCGCGGAGGGACCCACGGCCCCCTCCTCGGGTCTCCCCGGGGCCAGCCCGTCAACCTCTACCGCTGTGGGGAAAAGCTCGTTCTCAATCATGCCCCTGCGCCAGACTGCCACATTTCGGTCAACATCGAGTTTCATGCCCTCGATGGCCGCGAGCACAGGTCCCTGCGCGATGCCGGGATTCTCTTTCGCACCAGTGGGCCCTCTGTCGGATATGATGCCCAGCGCGGGTATTTCGCCGGACTGATCCCGCAGACTGATCTCGTGATCCTGGGCGCCACCGATGGAGAGACCTGGAGAGAACTCGCCCGGGCCCCAAGCAGGGTTGAACCGGGCAAGAGGCACGAACTCGAAGTCGAGACCAGGGGGAACGACATCACCGTCTGGCACAACGGCGAGAAGAAAATCAACTTGCAGGACTCCACCTATCCTGCCGGGACGGTGGGCATCCGCATTGTCGATTCCATTGCGGAGTTCAGTAACTTCTACCTCGAGTCCCGGCCGCCGGCACAGCCCCCGTCCCGGCCCGCGGCCTCCCGGGACGCGCCTGCCCTGAAGCTCGAGCCGCCCGCACCGTCTGAGGTGGGCGCGGTCCTGCTGTCAGGGGGATTCCTCGGTGATGAACTTGGGAACTGGCTCCCCTTCGGCGGAAACTGGCGGAGCGGGAACGGAGAGCTTATGGTCAACAACGCTGAAAATGGCCCCCGCCTCCTCGCGAAAAAACTCAATCTCGCCAACTTCGACCTCGAAGTGGACATCATGGTCGATGACGAGTCGCAGGCAGGAGTCGTCTTCCGGGTCGATCATGCCGGGACAGGCATCGACGCCTACCGCGGCTACTACGCCGGACTGCACGGTGCCAAGCAGCGCGTCATGTGGGGCGCTGCGCTCCCCGGCTGGAAGGAAATTGCGCGGAGGAACACTCCGGTCGCTCCCGACAAATGGCACCAACTCCGCGTGGAGGCCCGCGGCGAGAGGGTCCGCATCTTCCTGAACGGAGAAAAGCGGATCGAGGGCACCGATGCCCGACTGAAGGCAGGCCTCCTCGGTTTTCGCTCTCTGGGCAACAACGCCCGCTTCCGAAATCTCGTCGTGACGGCAAACTAGGAGGGCCCTGCGCATCACGGGGCAGCACTACTTCCCGGCCCCGGAGGCCAAAGGGCCAGACACATCGTCCCGCTTCAGCCCGTGCCGCGCAAAACCACGCCTTCTAGGGGGGTAGGGGGAAAGCCCCGCTGGCGTATCCTTCCCGCTTGCACAACCCAACGCCCTCTCCTTTCCTGATTGCATGAAACGCACGGTTTTTCTTGGCACCTACACCAACGGCGAAAGCAAGGGGATCTACTCCTGCCGCTTCGACGATGAAACGGGGGTCCTCACCGACTACCGTCTCGCCGCCGAAACGCCAAGTCCCTCCTTTCTGGCACTGCACCCCAACGGCAAGTTCCTTTATGCCGTCAATGAGACGAATGACTACCTGGGAGAAGATTCAGGAGCGGTCACCGCCTACGCCATCACCGATCCCGCCGGCGGCGAACTCCGGAAGCTCAATACCGTGAGTTCGCACGGCGCCCACCCCTGTCATCTCGCCATCACTCCCGGGGGAAGAGCCGTCATTATTGCCAATTACAGCGGCTCCACCGTCGCCTCGATTGAAATCAAGGCCGACGGCTCCCTCGGAAGAACCCTGACCAGAATTACACACAAGGGCTCCAGCGTCCTCAAGCCCAGGCAAGCCGCTCCCCATCCCCACGCAGCCAACCTCGACCCCGCCAACAAGTTCGTCTTCATTGCGGACCTCGGAATGGACGAGGTCCTCTGCTACGAACTGCTGGAGGGAGGACGCCTCAGCAAACAACACAGCACGACCAAGATCGCCCCCGGCTCCGGCCCCCGCCATTTTGCCTTCCATGCCAGCGCGAGGTTCGGATACGTCCTCAACGAGATCACCCGCACCATAACGGCCTTCCGCTACAACGCCCGAAACGGCGAACTGTCCAAGATCCAGACCATCTCGACGGTCCCAGAAGGCTGGACCAGGGGCTCCACCGCGGAGATCTTCATTCATCCCGGCGGAAGATTCCTCTATTGCTCCAACCGCGGGCACGACAGCATCGCCTGCTTCAGGATCGATCCGGACAGCGGCAGGCTCACATTAGTCGAGATCGAGAAAACCGGGGGCCGAACCCCCCGCAACTTCAATCTCGATCCCAGTGGCCGCTGGATCATCGCCGCCAACCAATCAAGCGGGGACCTGCATGTCTTCTCCATCGACCAGGAGACGGGCGCGCTTGAGCCCGCCGCGGGCAGAATCGAAATGCCCCATCCGGTCTGCGTGGTGTTCCTGTAGGCTCCCTGCCAGCAAGCAGTGCACGTTCAGCGCGCAGCCATGGCCGGATGATGTGATCCACGGGGGCCCTGCCCTCCCGATTGACGTTGATCAGAACGGCTTTCTCGTCACCATGGCGACGACATGAAACCGTTCGCCGTTCCGGTCCTCGCTCTGCTGGTCGCCTCATTTGCCCCTGCCAAGTCCCCCAACATCGTCCTCATCATGGCCGACGACATGGGCTACTCGGACATCGGCTGCTACGGAAGCGAGATCAAGACTCCCGTGCTCGACCAGCTTGCCGAAAAAGGCCTGCGCTACACCCAGTTTTACAATACCTCACGTTGCTGCCCGACCCGGGCCGCCCTGATCTCCGGACTCTATTCCCACCAGACCGGGATGGGGCTGATGGAGGGCGACCGCGGCTGGCCCGCCTACCGGGGAGTCATCAACAAGCGCTGTGTAACCATTCCGGAAGCCCTCAAGAGCGCCGGCTACCGCAGCTACATGTCGGGTAAGTGGCACCTCACCCGCCACAAGAGCCCCAACGGGGACACGTCCGCCTGGCCCATGCAGCGGGGATTCGACCGGTTTTACGGAACCATTACAGGCGCCGGCAGCTTTTACGATCCCGCCACCCTCTGCCGCGGGAACACCTATATAACGCCCGAGAACGACCCCGTGTATCAGCCCGAGTCCTTCTACTACACCGATGCCATCAACGACAATGCGGTCGCCTTCATCGCCGATCACTGCGGGGACGACAAGGTGGCAGACAAGCCGTTCTTTCTCTACGTCTCCCACACCAGTGCCCACTGGCCCATGCACGCCCCCGAAGCCGACATCGCAAAGTACAAGGGCGTCTACGACCAGGGCTACCCCGCCACCCGCGAGGCCCGCTACCGGAAGGCCATCGAAATGGGCGTGATCGACAAGAAATGGGCAATGTCAAAAGGGCTCGACTGGGAAGGCTTCCAACACAAGGAATGGGACATCCGCTGCATGGAGGTCTACGCCGCCATGACCGAGGTCATGGACCGTGGAATTGGGAGAATTGTGGACGAGCTCAAAAAGCAGGACCTCTTCAACAATACCGTCGTCATCTATCTCCAGGACAACGGCGGCTGCGCGGAGGGCTACGGCCGGGCCAACAACTCCCACCAGAAGGATCGCTTCAAGTTCAAGCCGCTGGGCAAGGACGGCCTCCAGACCAAGATCTGGCCGCCCATGCAAACCCGCGACGGACGTTTCGTCCGCACCGGACCGGAAACCATGCCGGGCGCGGAGGACACCTTCGTTGCCTACGGCCCGGGATGGGCCAACGCATCCAACACACCCTTCCGCGGTTACAAACACGACCCCTACGAGGGAGGCATCGGCACTCCTTTCATCGTAAGCTGGCCCCGGGGAATCCCCACACAGCGCAATGGTTCAATTGTTCATGACGTGTCCCACCTCATTGATCTCATGCCGACCTTCGTGGAACTGGGAGGCGCAACCTACCCCGCGGAATACGAGGGAAACAAGATCCAGCCCATGGAAGGTGTCAGCCTTGTCCCCACCCTCGGGGGCAAGGCCATCAAGAGGCAGGCCCCGCTTGGGTTCGAACATCACGGAAACCTGGGCCTCCGCGACGGGAAGTGGAAGATCGTCTCAATGTATCGCCGCGACCAGCCGCGGACATGGGAGCTCTACGACATGGAAGCCGACCGCACGGAACTCAATGACCTTGCGAAGAAGATGCCCGGGAAACTCGATGCCATGGTCGCCGCCTGGCAGGCCTGGGCGGACCGGGTGGGCGTGCAACCATGGCCAATCCCACGCTACACCGGGAAGCGCTGACTACCCGTCGCAGGCAGCCGGAATCCTGCAGACGATATGCAATCCTGCGATTCCCGAGCCTCCCTCCCGCCGTTCCTCACTGCTTACCGTCCTCTCCATGCGCCTCCTCCTCATCTGCATCCTCCCGCTCGTGCTCGTCCCGCTCCGGGCCACGAGCAGGCCCAACGTCCTCTTCATCGCGATTGATGACCTGAACGACTATATCTCGCCCCTCGACAATCATCCCGGAGTCCAGACTCCCCACTTCGAGCGTCTGGCCCGAAGGTCGGTCAACTTCGCCAACGCCCACTGTGCCGCACCGGTTTGCCACGCTTCACGGGTCGCGGTCATGACAGGCGTGCATCCCACCCGTTCTGGAATTTACCGCAACATGTTCGGTGCCCGGGGCCCCCGCTGGCGGCACGAATCCAAGCTCCTCGAGAAGGCGACCGTCCTTTCCCAGCACTTCCGGGACCACGGCTACCGGGCGGTCGGCGGAGGCAAGATCTTCCATACCCTCCAGTGGACACCACACGATTCACAAAACGACCCGGAAGCCTGGGACGACTACCGGGGCGACCCGAACAACCCGATTGCCCCAGACTGGCCCCGGCCCAAACTCGTTCCCGACGACAAGGCCGGCCTGACAAAGGGCCGCCCCCTGGGGGGACACTCCCATCTCTTCGGGGCAGCCCCTCTGGATCTTCCCGACGAGGAGACGGGCGATCACATGGTGGTGGACTGGGCCCTTCAGCAGATGAAGGCGGCAAAGAAGGAGACCCCTCTCTTTCTTGCCGTGGGACTCTTTCGTCCCCACATTCCCTGGGAAGTTCCTCAAAGATGGTTTGACCTCTACCCGCTCGCCGGGGTGAAGCTGCCCCCCCACCGCGAGGACGACCTCAACGACGCGCACCATCACGGAAGGACCCACTGGCACAAGTGGGTGGTCGAGAACCAGCAGTGGGAGAAATTCATGCGGGGCTACCTCGCAAGCATTTCCTACGTAGACCATCAACTTGGTCGTCTTCTCGATGGTCTCGAGGCCAGTCCCATCCTGAAGAGCAACACCATCATCGTGCTCTGGAGCGACCACGGATTTCACATCGGCGAGAAGGCCAACTGGGAAAAGTTCGCCCTGTGGGACCAGACCACCCGGGTTCCTCTCTTCATCCATGCCCCGGGAGTGAGCAGGGATGGGGCCCAGACGCGTCAGCCTGCCACCCTCACGGATCTCTATCCGACGCTGTGTGAACTTGCCGCGATCCCTGTTCCCGCCCAATGCGACGGCCTCTCCCTTGTCCCCCAGTTGAAGAATCCGGATCGCAAGCGCGAACGCCTTGCGCTCTGCTCCTTTCAGTTCTGGAACGAGAACAGGCCCTCCCACGCAATCTCCGACGAACGCTACCGCTTCATCCGCTACGGCAACGGCTTCGAGGAACTCTACGACCTGAAGGAAGACCCCCACGAATACGATAACCTGATCGATGATCCCCGCCTCGCGGCCGTCAAGGTTCGTCTTGAAGCTGGTGTTCCCGTATCCCCTGCTCCCATGGCCACCCTGCCGAGGGACTCTCCTCATCACCGGGCCAATCAAGATCGCAAGTAGCACCGACTCCATGCATACGGATGACGAGACGGTGAACAGGGACGCGCACCGGGGGGTTGCGGACGGGAACCGCGCGACAAGTCCTGAGAAATGCGGCTGAACCTCTACGCCCTTGCGCTCCTCCCCCTGCTGTCGATTGCCCCGTTCTGCCGGGGCGGCGACGTCCTTGCCCCGTATGCAGGGCCTCGCAGCCCCGGCGTCGATCGCTCTACCCTGAAGGGAAAGCTCATGTGCGGTTATCAGGGGTGGTTCGCCTGCCCCGGCGATGGATCCAAGCTTGGCTGGATCCACTGGGGCCGGGGCGGCAACAAGACCCCCGGCCCGGGCAATGTCACCATCGACCTCTGGCCGGACCTGTCGGAATACGGCCCAGCAGAGCGGTTCAAAACTGCCTTTCGCCATGCCAATGGGCAACCGGCAGAGGTTTTCAGCTCCTACCGGAAGGAAACCGTCCTGCGCCACTTCGACTGGATGGAGACCTACGGAATTGATGGCGTCTTCGTGCAACGCTTCGCCAACGGCCTATCCTCACCCCGCCTGCGCCACCACAAGGATGTTGTCCTTGCCAGCTGCCGGGAGGGCGCCCATCGCCACGGCCGGACCTATGCCGTGATGTATGATCTCAGCGGCCTGCGCAGCGGGCAGGTCCAGCGAGTGATCGCGGACTGGAAGGCACTTCGCGACAGGATGAGACCCGGCAGGGACCAGGCCTACCTGCATCACCGTGGCAAACCCCTGGTCGCGGTCTGGGGAGTCGGCTTCGGTGACCGGCGCGCCTACTCCCTGACAGAATGCGCCTCCCTGGTCGAGTTCCTCAAGGAGGACGGCTGCAGCGTGATGCTTGGCGTTCCCAGTGGCTGGCGCAACCTCGACCGCGATGCCGCGCCCGATCCAGAACTGCATGAACTTCTCAGAAGCATCGATGTCCTCAGCCCCTGGAACGTCGGCCGCTACAACAGCTCCCGCGTCCTTGCCGGTCATGTGGAAACGATCTGGAAACCAGACACCAGGTGGTGCTCCATACACGGAGTCGACTATCTGCCCACCGTCTTCCCGGGATTCAGCTGGCACAATCTCCACGGCGGAAAGCTGAATCAGATCCCCCGTCGCAGGGGCGCCTTTCTATGGTCGCAATTCTCGGCAGTTCGCGAGGTGGGAGCGCAAATGGTCTATGTGGCCATGTTCGACGAAGTTGACGAGGGCACAGCCATCTTTAAATGCACCAACACTCCGCCCAACGGCACCGGAGCACAATTCGCATCCTACGAGGGGTTGCCCAGCGACCATTACCTGTGGCTCTCGGGGATGGGCGCCCGCCTTGTTCGTGGGGAGCTTCCCCAAACAGCCACCCCGCCCACCCGCGAAAAGGAGAGCGCCCCCGGAAACTGAACACCGCACCTGCCTTCCTCCCCCGCCCGGGCAAATCCCTCTCCCCTACGGGCAGGCGCCGCATTGACAGCATCCCGTCGGCTACCCATCCTGTCCCATGATGGCGGCGGTGCGATTCTTACTTATTCTACTCACCACTTCACCCTTGCTGCAGGGCGCGTCGCTGGAACTGGACGGCAGGCTCGTGCGGCTCACTTCCGCCCCTACTCCCGCGCAGGTGCGCCCCTACCCACGCTGCCTCGCAACCTACCTCTACAAGGTCGAGAAGGTGCACCGGGGAACCTTTGAGGGACAACAGATCCTCGTCGCCAAGTGGGCGGTCTGGAACAGGGCAGGCCTCTCCTCCCTCCCCGCCGAGACAAATGCCATCGAGCGGCTGAAGATAGACCGCTTCGACGATCACCCCGGCCTGAAAACCTGTCGTCTGGTGGATGGCATCGGTGAGCGCGAGCTCGTCCTCTATTACGACCCGTCGTCCCGCCCCTCCCCTGCGGTTGCACGCACCCTCGCCCTGAAGGCCCAGGAGCTCGAGAATGGCGCGGTCAAGGGGGAGGCCGCAGGCTGGCTCTTTCTTGCGGACGAATTGGAACATGCCCGCCAGGGCCGCTTCTGGGAAAAGCCCTGGAAGGAGAGCTCCCGCTCCGGGGTGGACCCCCTCCCCGCCATGCTCGACTTTCAAAAGCGCCTTCAGGCCCTTGAGGTCAATCTCCTCGTCGTCCCTGTTCCCACCAAGGTGAGCATCTACCCGAACCGCCTGGCGGAAGGACTGGAGGCAAGTCCGGCCCCTACCGAATACCTGCAGCTGCTGGAGCTCTCCGGCCTGCGCGTGCTCGACCTCCACCCTCTCTTCCGGGAATACCGCGAGACCCCGGAGCACAAGCCGCTCTACTGCGCGCAGGACTCTCACTGGACCCCCCAGGCCTGCCGGCTCGCGGCCCGCGCCATTTATCGAGCGCTGGAAGGAAAAGATCCGCCCTTCCTCAGGAAAGGCATGCTCCGGCCCGGCACGCGGATGATCAGAGGGGATCTCGCCCGCATACGCGGCGACCTTGCCCTTCCCCGGGAACGTATCGACCTTGAAGACGTGCGCTACCCGACCGGCCGGAACAGCCACGGCTACAATCACCCCGGGAGCGACCTGACCCTCGTCGGTGACAGCAACGTAGCCGTCTTCAGCGACCCTCTCGAAGGATTGCACGGCCCCGCGGCAGGCTTGCCCGACTACCTGAGCGCCCTCCGCGGCAAATCGACGGACGTTATTGCCTCCTTCGGAGACGGTGTGCACCAGGCCCGCCTGAACCTTTACCGGTGGCGTTCCCGGCCCGAGGCTGGCTACTGGAAGAACAAGAGCTGGGTAGTATGGTGTTTCTCCATGCGGGAATTCACCAGGGCAGAGCAGTGGAGCACGCGGGTCCCGGTGGCAAAAAGAAATCCGGATTGAGAACGGTCGGATGCTACCCGCCTCTTCGCGACAATTCGCTCGCTCCCTCGGACAAGGCCTACGCAATAATCTTCATTCCCGCATCGATCTCCGCTCAAGTAATCAATAATCCGCTCCCCGATCATTCCACTTGGTCTTCAGCACGCCCATCTTCCTCTACGGATTCCTGCCCCTCGTCCTGGTAGTCTACTACCTGACCCCGCGCATGGCGCGCAACGGATGGCTGGTGGCTGCGAGTTACTTCTTCTACGGCTGGGGTAATCCGCTCTACCTCTTCCTCCTCCTCTTCTCCACCATCCTCGACTACTTCTGCGCGCTGGGAATGACGCGGGCCCGTACAAGTACACGCCGTCTGCTCCTCTGCGCCTCCCTCGTGGGCAACCTCGGTGTTCTCGCCTTTTTCAAGTACTCCGGATTCCTCGCCCGCGCCGCCCACGACCTGACCAGCATTCCCGGTGCTGAGGCACTGGGTTGGCTCGGCTCAGTAGTCCTGCCCCTCGGGATCAGCTTCTATACCTTCCAATCGCTGAGCTACACCATCGACGTGTATCGGGCAGAGATCGAGCCAACCCGCCGCTTCCTCGACTTTGCTGCGTATGTGGCCCTCTTCCCCCAGCTCGTGGCCGGGCCAATCGTCCGCTACGGGGAGCTCGCTTCCGCTCTCCGCAGCCGAAGGGAAACGCGCCGCCAGTTCACAGACGGAATGGGCATCTTCATCATCGGCCTCGCGAAGAAGCTTCTTCTTGCCAACCCCTGCGGCGCGATTGCCGACCGCGCCTTCGGCGCTGCCGAACTCGATCCCCTCGCGGCATGGACCGGACTGTTCGCCTATTCCTTCCAGATCTACTTCGACTTCAGCGGCTACAGCGAAATGGCGATCGGGCTGGGGATGATGTTCGGCTTCACCCTGCCGGTCAATTTCCGGGCTCCCTACCGCGCGGCCTCTCTGCGGGACTTCTGGCGCCGCTGGCACATCACCCTCGGGTCCTGGATCCGGGATTACCTCTACATCCCGCTAGGCGGAAGCCGGGGCAGCCGCACACGTGCGCTGTGCAATCTTGTTTTCGTCATGCTCCTCGCCGGTCTCTGGCACGGGGCGGCCTGGCAGTTTCTCACGTGGGGAGCAATCCACGGCATGCTTCTCGCCGTGGAGCGCCTCGCCAGGCCCCTCCGCATCGGCCCGCGCCTGCCTGCCCTGCTCCGCACCACGCTCACCTTCGCGCTCGTCAGCCTCGCCTGGGTCGTCTTTCGATCAGATTCGCTCTCCGAAGCCTGGCACTACTACACCGCGCTCTTCGGTGGGGCCGATGCGGGCGGCCCTGCCTGGTGGACCCGGGAACTCCTCATGAGCGCGGAGAGCATTCTCGTCCTGCTCGTCGCCGCCCTCATCACCTGGGGCGGCTTCCCAGCTGCCCAGTTCGTCCGGGGCGCGGGCCGCGCCCGGTGGAGCGTCCTCACCATCCTTTTCTGGAGCTGCCTGGTCGCCATGGCTGCCCAAAGCGGTAATCCGTTCCTCTACTACTTCTTCTAGAGCCCTCATGCCTGAGCTGGAAACCAACGAACCCGTCAGCCTGTCCCGGATGCCCTGCGTCGCGGTCCTGGTGACCCTTGGATTCCTGTCCACCATTCATCTGGGCAGCTTTTTCTCGGATGGATCACTCTGGAGCTGGGGGGGCGACGCCCTCGATCGCGCCTTCCTCGAGGCAGGTGCGCGACAGGCCCGGGAACCGGTCCAGCGCCTGCGGGCGAGGATGGGTTTCGATGCGAACGATGTCGTGGAGCGGGCCCACGAACTCTACTACCAACCGGACATCGACCACCTTACCGGAAGAAGCTTCCTCACCCCGCCGGCCGCACGCTCCCATGTCGTTCTGAGCCGCAGCCCGGCCACGAGCCGAAACTGGAATCCGCTCCCCGCCATCCTCGACTTCCACCGGGAACTGGACGCACGGGGAATCCGCCTTGTCGTCCTCCCCGTGCCCTCCAAGGCGGTCTTCGCCAATCCCTCGCACGGGCCCATCCTGAACGAGGGCTATAAAGTATTTCTCGACCGCCTGCGCTCCTCCGGAGTGGAGGTTCACGACCTGGTGCCCCTCTACCAGGAAATGCGCGCGGCCGGGACGCGCCTTTTCCTCGAGAGCGACAGCCACTGGACGCCGGAAGCAATGACCCGGGCTGCCCGGGTCATCGCCGCCGCCACCTCCGTTCAGGCACCAGGGGAACCCTCCCCCGTTCTTGAGCGACAGCTCACCGCCTCCGGGGACCTCGCCCAGCTCCTGGGGCGCCAGAGAAAGGAGACTGTTCGGCAGAGGATGCTGCTCAGTCGCGACGACAGGCTCTGGAAACCAGACCCCGAGGCCCCGTATCTCCTGCTGGGTGACAGCTTTTCAAACATCTACTCCCTGGACGCAATGGGCTGGGGCATTGGCGCCGGATTCGCCGAGGCCCTGAGCATCGAACTTCGTGCCCCGGTCGACCGGATCGCCCGGAATTCCGACGGCGCCTTCGCGAGTCGGGAGGAGCTTCTCCGCGCGCCCCTTCGTCTCGCCAACAAGTCGGTGGTGGTCTGGCAATTCGCCATGCGGGAGCTCTCCTTTGGAGACTGGAAGGTGCTTCCGCTGAACGCTCCGACACCCGAGCCGCGGGTTCATCTGGGCAAATTCAACGAGGAGCTGGAGGGGACCATCGTCCGGGCAGCCGCCATCCCCTCCCTTACCCGGACCCCTTACCGGCAGGCCATTCGCGAAGTCCTGCTCGAAAACGTGCGAAGCAGTTCCGGCCTCCTTCCCGGGCGCGTGGTCCTGCTGGGATATGCCGTCCAGGATCACCTCCCCACGGGGATGGCGCAATGGGAACCGGGAGATCACGTCCGCGTCCGGGTCGTTTCCTGGGAGTCCGTCGCACAAAGCAGGGGGCGGCTCCATCGCTTCGCCATTCCCGATCCCGACCTCGAGCTCCTTGAGGCCCCCTGGGTCTGGTGGGAGCATTCCGGGCAGTAGGCAATCCGGACGACTCCTGCTCTCTCACGAAGGGCCGCCACTGCCATCCCGGATCTGGGAATCAAACCGGCGCCAGCAGGTGCCGCAAGGTCTCTTCGTCAGGTGCGGTGGCCTTGTTGGTTCCAGCCAGGAGGTCATCCGCAAGCCTCGACTTGTCTGCCTGCAGCTTCTGGATCCGCTCCTCCACCGTGTTGCGGCAGATGAGCTTATGGACGAAAACCGGCTTCGTCTGCCCGATACGATAGGCTCGGTCGGTTGCTTGCGCCTCGGCCGCCGGGTTCCACCACGGGTCATAGTGAATCACGCTGTCGGCGGCGGTGAGGTTGAGTCCCGTTCCCCCCGCCTTGAGCGAAATAAGAAAGAGAGGAATTGTTCCCTCCTGGAACTTCCTGACCAGGGCGCCACGGTTGCGCGAGGAGCCGGTGAGTTGCAGGTAGGGGATCCCCAGGTCCTGCAGCTTGTGCCCGATCAGCTCCAGCATGGTGGTGAACTGGGAAAAGAGAAGAACCCGTCGGCCCTCCTCCCGCAACGTGCCGAGAAGCTCCCCGAGATAGTCGAGCTTGGCAGAGCCAAGCCCATGCGCTTCCTCCATGGAGAGGAGGCGGGGATCACAGCAGATCTGACGCAACTTGAGGAGAGCATCGAGAAAGACAATCCGGCTCTGCGCCAGACCCTGGGCTGCAATGGCCTGCCGCACACGTTTGTCCATGGTCGCGCGGACGGTTTCATAGAGATCCTTCTGCTCCGTGGTGAGCTCTACCGGGTGCACGAGGATCGTCTTGGGAGGCAGTTCCGAGGCCACCTCATCTTTTGTCCGGCGCAGGATAAGAGGGGCCAGCCGGCGTTTGAGGTCGTCCTTGCGATCTTCGTCCTCTTCCTTCTCGATCGGAGCCTGGAAGCGGGAGCGAAAGGCCTCCCGCGATCCCAGGAAGCCAGGGAGGAGAAAGCGCATGAGCGACCAGAGCTCCCCAAGATGGTTCTCAATAGGCGTCCCCGAGAGGCACAACCGATGCTTCGCGTTCAATTCGCAGGCCGCCTTGCTCACCTTCGCATCCGGGTTCTTGATATTCTGAGCCTCGTCGAGCACCACCAGGTGAAATGCACTCTCTTTCAGGATCCCGATGTCTCGCTGCAGCAGGGCGAAGGACGTCAGCACGAGGTCGGCATAGGGAATGTTCTTGAAATCCCGCCGGCGTTTCGGCCCCTGCAGGACCAGCACACTCAGGGAGGGCGTGAACTTCGCCGCTTCCGCATGCCAGTTCGGGACGACCGAGGTCGGCGCCACCACCAGGGCCGGCTTTCCGCCCGACCGCCCCGAGTCCTTCTCGATGAGGATGTGGGTGAGGGTTTGCAACGTCTTGCCCAGGCCCATGTCGTCGGCCAGAATCCCATTGAGATCGCAGGTTGCAAGGGACTGCATCCAACGGTAGCCCTCCAGCTGGTAGTCGCGCAGCGTGGCCTGGACTCCGGACGGAGGGTCCGCCCTTCCGGGGTTCCGAAGGGAGCCCAGCTTCTGTGCCAGCCTCGCCAGGTTGGCCGGGGCTTCAAGCACCAGTTCGGAACCAGCCGCCAGGTCGGCGGCATCCACTGGATGAAGAAAAGGCCGATCCGGATCAACAAGGGCTGCCAACTGGCGCAGAATCCGGCGTAAGCGATCCACGGGAATGTGCAGTGCCCCCCCGTCCGGAAGATACACGAGGTGATGCGTCCGGTCCGGCAACTCGGCAAGCATGTCCATCGTGCCGTCCTCGAGCAGCTTCGCCAGGATCGGAAGCAGGTCCAGACGCTGGCCCTCGAGTTCAAACCCCACCGACAGGGCAAACCAGCCCCCGGGCTGCTCCTCGAGGGAGCTCTCCCATTCTGCCGGTTCGCACCGGTGGACCTGGAAGCCGATTCCCTCGTCGATCTCAACCTGCCACGCCTTCGCCTCCAGCCTCGGCCCGGCCTCGGCCCGGAACCACGGCCAGTAGACGTCGGGAGTGCTCAGGCTTGGCTCGGGGAACCAGGCAAACTCGGCCGAGCTGGCCCGGTCCTTACTCCGTTCCAGCCCAATCAGGAACCGGTAACTGGGCTGGGCGCCAAGGTGGGTCAACCCCAGCTGAGTCAGCTGGCGCACGGCATTCTTCTCAGCCTGCAAATCCCGCACAATCTCGAGGGAGCCCTTCCCCGTCTCGATTACAACCGCGCTGTCTCCACCGGTATAGAGTGGCAGTTCATACTCTCCGTAGGCCACGCTCGGTCGGGCCACCAGCCATTCGTCACGATTGGGGGCCCGCAAAGACTGCAGGAGAAGCTGGACCGGCCGGCTGCTGGCGGGCTCGACGAGAACCTCCAGCCGGAACTTCGGTTCGCACTGCAGGGAACGGGACGGGGATGGCGCAGGGGCGGGGGGCGTTTCCACGGACTCGGGACGCAGACGAGCACTCCCTCCCTTGAGGAGCCGCTCCAACACCGTCTTCTTGCGTGCAGCAAGCAGGGTCGCCGCTGCGTGCTGACAGTAATGTGCGTAAGGACAGCTGCACGCGGTATCAAGTTCCCAGCGGCCTTCTCCCTCTTGCCAAAGCGAAAGCTCCACCTCGTGGCTCTCTCCCTCAAGGTCCCGCACCACGGCGCTCAGGATTCCTCCACCATCCTCCTGAGAACTCCACGCAAGGTCCGAGACCCGCCGCTTGCGCGCCAGCTTGCCTCCCTCCTCCAGGGCAACGTCGTCAAAGCGCGCGCGCCAGTCGTCCCCCAGCAGGAACTCACGGACGGAGGAAGAAGCGGGCATGGGCAGGGTCGGGGCGGCCAGGGGCGCGGCAAGCATGCCGTCATGATCTCCCTGCATCAAGCGCGGGCCCGGGCAGGGGGGCGGGGAGAGCGCTCAATCGTAAATCGGGACAAAGGTGTTAAACGCCTTTTCCCCGAATTCGCCCGGGTCGTTGAAGCGCCGGTGACGGTCCAGGGCATCGATGCACGCCATCTCCTCTTCGGCCAACGCAAAGTCGTGGATGGCAAGGTTCTCCTCCAAGTGCGGAATGCTCTGGGACTTTGGGATGGGAATCGTGCCCCGCTGCACTGCCCAGCGCAGGGCAACCTGGGCCACGCTCCTTCCGTGCGCTGCGGCAATGGCAGCGAGGACGGGGTCCGCCAGCACGCGCTCATCGTTCTCCGCCATGCCCAGGGAGAGATAGGAGTCGGCCCCCAGGGGAGAAAACGCAGTGACCGCAATGTCTTCCATCTGACAGTAGCGCAGCATCCGGGACTGCGTGAGGTAGGGGTGCAGTTCAATCTGGTGGACCGCCGGCCGGATCGCACAAGCCGCCAGCACCTCTCGAAGGAGGGAAATCGTCAGGTTGCATACGCCGATGCGCCTTACCAGGCCCGCTCGCTGCAGCTCCTCCATCGCCCCCCAGGTCTCCGCATAGGGTACTGCAATCGGCTTCATGGCCGGTTCTTCAGCCGCTGGATCGAACAACCACTCCGGTGGATACCGTTCCTCGAAAGGGACAAACGCAAGCGCGATGGGGAAGTGGACCAGATACAGGTCGAGCTCATCGAGGCCCAGGTCCTGCAAGGTCCGTTCACACGCCGCCCTCACATGCTTCGGCTCATGGTAGGTGTTCCAGAGCTTGGAGGTAACCCACAAGTCCTCCCGCCTGCAGAGCCTGTCCTCCATCGCCCGGCGCAGGCCGGCTCCCACCTCCTCCTCGTTCCCATAGTCGCAGGCACAGTCGAAGTGCCGGTAGCCGAGATCAATCGCACGTTGGATCAGTCCCGGAGCAACATCCCCGGGAATCTTCCACGTCCCAAGCCCCGGGCTGGGGATGCGGCCCCCATCGGCCAGGCGCTGCGCCCGGCGTTCATCATTCATTTCAGGCATGCCGCCGGGAGCATTGGCCGGAGGCGCGCCGGATTCAAGCAGGACCATCGAGGCGGAACAGCACCACCATTCTCCCATTGACCCCCGATGCACAGGGTCCATCGTGTTCCGCAGTGCCCCGCCTTCTCTGCCTGGCCACAGCCCTTGCCGCCGCCTGCCCTCTCCATGCGGAAACCAAGGTTGGCACGTGGTCCGAGAACGCCAATGCCGCTTGGTGGCGGGAACACGATACGCCTGCAAAATGGGCCGTGGAAGCCAAGTCGATTCACCGGCAGCTCCTCGCCATCCAGGAAAGGCTCGGGCCCGGACGGGTTCTCGCAAACAACAACTTCATCGGCTGGGTCCGGCACCTCAAGTGGCTCACGCTCTATCCCGACGACGAGGCAGGGCACCCCTTCTTCAAGGACCCCCGGTCGCGCCGCACCTTCATCGCCCTCGCCCAGAAGCCCGCGATCCGTGATGCTTTTCTGGGCGCGCTCTCCCCCTACGATAACCACGGGAAGGCGCTTGAGATCATCTGCAGCATCTTTCGTGACCAGGCCGCCGCGGCCTTCCAGTTCTCCAATCTTGCGATCGCCATCAGCGTCGTCTTCGACCAGCCGTTTCCCGCCGGATGGCCACACCACTTCGTTCCTCCTGAAGCCGTGCCCCGGGGGACGGAGACCCCCGCCCAGCGGTTCGCCTGGCTCATCAAGTCCCAGAGAGCCGGGGCTCTCCTCTACGACCCGAGCCGCTTCTCCATCAGCAACCTCAAATTTCTCGTTGATACCCCTGTCCCCCTCAGGGAGCTCACCTACGCCCAGAAGGTCAAGATTCGCAACCCCAAGCACCTCAACGACCTTTTCAAGACCATCAGGTACGACATGCCCCGCCTGCAGGCCAGACGCTATCTCTGGCCGCACGGGGACTACGAACTTTTCTCCATCGGCCAGAAGGGAGGGCTCTGCGTGGACCAGGCCTACTTCACCGCTCATACCGCCAAGGCAAAGGGCGTCCCCTGCATCATCTTCCTCGGGCAGGGCAATTCAGGAGAGCATGCCTGGATGGGCTACATGGCCGGCTACGGCCGCTGGCTCTTTGACCTCGCCAAGTTTCGCAACGAGGACTACCCCGTGGGGCAGGCCTTTGATCCCCAGACCTGGCGGCGCCTCACCGACTCCGAGTGCGACTTCCTCAATTCCCGTTCCGCGGCCGATCCCGATTTCATCCGGGCCCGTGATGCCCTCGCGTGGGCCGAACTCAATCCCGGGGCCGACTTTTACCTCGCCTGTCTGAGCGAGGCTCGCCGCCGGGCCCCAAATTACATCTGGGCCTGGGAACAGGAGGCCGCCCACCTCGAGGACTCCGGTGCCGACCCGGCAGTCCGGGCCCGCTTCTGGAATGACTGGATCCGCACCTTCCACAAGCAGCAGGACCTTCGCTTCCGTGGAGAAAAGCGCCTTCTCGCACTGCTGGAGGAGGCCGGCGAAACCACCGAGTACAACCGCCTCCTCCGGGAGATGATCGCCGGGAACCGCAACAAACGCTTTGACCTCGTCATCGGCGTGGCCGCCGAGAGGGTCTTCGCTCACGTCCAGAACAAGCGATGGGAGCTCGCGCACCAAACCTACCGTGGAGCCATGAGCAAGCTGGCCCACAAGGGCGGAGGCCACCTCTTCTATCAACTCGTCCAGCCCTACGTTCAGTCCTGCCTGGAGGAGGGGCGCAACGCGCAGGCCGCCGATGCGATGGATCGCGCCCGCCGGGCCTTCCGCGAGGCCAAGCAAGGTTCGATCCTTGCGAAGGACCTCCACGAGCTCTCTGACCTCGTGAAGACCAAGGCGGAATAGGGAGCTCGTTTCCGTATCCTTCTCTCCGCGGCAAGAAGCACGCCCTTCCGAATACAGCAACAACGGGAAGGGCAGACGCCCTCCCCACCGGAGGCCCCGGGATGAACACCTTCCCCTAGCGGAAGGAGACCCCTCCGATCGAAAAGCTGAAGGACGTTCCCCGGTAGCAACGGCGCGGAGCACTCCTGCTACTCAGGACCACCCGGGGCGGGTACACGCGAACCGGGCGCCGGGTCACCGGGCCATGGCAATGGCCGCGATGGACCGTGCGGCGGCAGGAGGAACTGTGGCGACAGGATCGCCCCTGCGCGGGCGAGACGCGCTGGTAGCCGTAAATGGGGCGCCGGCAGGAGTCATAACCGCGAACGAAGCGCCGGGTATAGATCGGACAGCCACAGGAGGTAGTTCCGCTCCGGTAGGTAATGGAATGATGCGAGGGGCCCGCTTCCGCGCGCGGGGCAGACATCAGGCCCGGCAGGGCAACGGCAGCAATGATGAGGAGTATCTTGAACATGATTAAGGGGTCCTGGTTACCTGTCGTTTGACCCCCCCGGGAGGGGTTCTATTCAGGGGAAATCCACTTTTCCGCTAACCCACGCCCTTCGGCCTGCCAAGGCACCCGCCCCCCCGGGGAATCCCGGGGACCAACGGCTCCTGGAGCCCCTCAGTTAGTTCAGCTTGTAGTGCTGCCCGAGGGTCTGCAGCAGGACCTCCTTGGAGCGGGGCACCCCATGCAGGACCTGGTCATCGCCAATCACCATTTTGGGCATGGCGCGGGTGGTCAGGATCATTTGCTTGAAGTCGTTGACGTTGGACTTGAGGTGCTCATTGATCCACGGATCTTCCAGCGCCTTGGTGAGTTCGTCATGACCCACGATCTGGCCCACCGCGGCTTCCGCCACTTCGGGCGGGAGAACCGGTTGCGAGAACAGTTGCTCGTGGACTTCAGGCCAGAGTGCCGGCTTGGCACGCCAGGCCGCCAGACTCAAGCGGGCGAGTTCGCAGGCGTGATCATGGTTGGTCAGGTCGGCCGGGTAGAAGGGGTTGCAGTCACGATGGAGCGGCACAGGCAGAAGGATGACGCAAAAGGAGCCCGGGTGCTTCTCCGCCACGAATTTGAGATCGGCGTGCACGTCCCGGCATGAACGACAGGTGTAATCAAAATACTTCACCAGGACATGGCTGGCATCCGAGGGCCCGAGGTGGGGCATGGTGATCGTATTGTATTCCTTGCGGCCGCTGAAGAACCTGACGGCTCCTTGTTCGCCTGTTCCCTTCCCCATCTCACTGGCCGCTCTGTGGCTGCCTAACACCTCGGTAGTCGCGGCGTGCGTGGGTGGCTTGGGTCCATAAACCTGACCGAGAATAAGTATCAACAGGCCCGCGCCCGCAGCGGGAGGGGCATAACAGAACGGCTTTTCCGGCTTTTCCGGCCGCTTGAGATGGCGCATCGCCGCGGCAAGCACGATAGAGGTGAAAATCCCGATGCTGTGCATGGCTGCGCACCAGGGACAGAAGGCCTTCATCTTGATGTACAACAAGCCAAGGAACCAGGCCGCTGCGCCCGCAAGACAGATGAGGAAGCCCAAGTAGAGCGGGCGGGAAGGCCTCCAGGTAGCCGCAAAGAGGCCCAGGTAGAGAACCCCTGCAAGCACGCTGACGGGAACCCCGAGAAACTGCGACCACTCCGAACCCAGGACATTGGCACACCCCGAGCCCGCTCCGCACCCCTTGATGGAAGAAATCTGTCCCGTCAGCTTGAGGCCCCCGAGGTAGGCGCAAATGCCGAACCCCGTGAGAGCGAGCACGCGAAGGAGCAAGGGGTTCTTCATTGGTGGAAGATGGGGGGCGCACACGCCCCCTCAAAGTCAAAAGTCGCCCCGCACGGCCTGCAGAATCCAGGCCGCAAGCTCATCAGGCGGATCGAGCCCATGGGGATGATGCCCTTTTCCGGGTTTGCGCCACACCTTCACCGGTCCTCCCAGGGCCTGATAGTGCCGGGCCAGCAGCTCCCCGTTCTCTCCCGGCGGCACGACTTTGTCGGCGGCGCCCAGGACCAGGGCGATGGGAATGTTGCCCCCGGCAAGCGGCTTGAGGGTTTCGGGCGAGAGAGGTTGCTGGTGCGCCCCGGCAGCCTCGGCAGAAATCCCGTAGGCCTTGAGACAACGGCTCCAGTCTCCCTTGGAAAACTTTCCATTCCTGCCACCGGGCCAGGAATTGAAATTACAAACCGGATTGTCGCCGTAAATGGCGCTCACCTTGTCCGGGTTGGCGGAGGCCCAGTTGATGATGATCAAGCCCCCGCGGGACATTCCCTCAAGAACAGGCCTCGTCGAGAGCCCTTCTTTCACCGCAAGAGAATGAAACTTGTTCCAGCGCTCGACCGCGGCGGGAGCGCCGAAAAGCCCCCCCACGTCGCAGTATGCGAGATGAAACCCCTTCGCAAGCAACTGCAGGTCCAGCGCCGGCTGATGGCCCCAGAAGCGCGCTCTCCAGATCCAGGGCGCTCCCTCCGCCGGGGACTTGGGGCTAACCACGATGCAGCGGGCTCCGTCCCCCGGGAGGACGAAGTCCCGGCGGGGATAGCCATGCCATTCCGACGACCGGCCACTGGGCCACGCAGCCCTGAGGGAAGCGGCGGGAACAGCAAGGGCAACAAGGGCAGCAAGGAGGAAGGAAATGCGCATGGTCTTGGACATCCGGGCCGACGGCCCTTAGCATTTCTACCATGGTGCGCAACCTCCTCCTTATTCTCGCCTTGCTCGCTAGCCCGATCCTGCCCGCCGCCGAGCTGACGGTGGCCTCCTTCAACATTCGCCAGGCCTCCCGGGGGGACCTCGGCACCCGGAGCTGGACCACGCGCCGGGATCTCGTGGTGGAGACCATCCACAAGATCAACCCCGATGTCCTCGGGGTTCAGGAGGCCCTGCCGAAGCAGATGGCCTACCTCGCCGAGAAACTTCCCGGCTACCAATCGTTCGGGGTGGGGCGCGACGATGGCAAGAGCAAGGGCGAGCATTCCGCACTCTTTATCCGGAAGGAACGCCTGCAGCGGGACCCTGCGCAGGGGGGAACCTTCTGGCTGAGCGACACCCCGGAGAAGGCCGGGTCCCGGAGCTGGGGCAACCGCGTCACCCGGATCTGCAGCTGGTCGCGCCTGATCGACAGGAAAACCGGGCAGGGCTTCTACTTCTACAATACGCACTGGGACCACCAGAGCCAGCCGTCCCGGGAAGGGGCTGGCCGCCTGATGGCACAGCGCATCGACAGCCGGGAGCACAAGCACGAGCCGGTCGTTGTGACCGGGGACTTCAACGCCACCGAGACGAATCCGGGGGTCGCCTACCTGCTCGGCAGGAAGGTGGCTCTCGCGGGAGGCGCGGCCCCGGAGCAGTGGAAGGCCCCCCTCCGGGCCACCTTCCTCGAGCTCCACCCCGGGGTAACGAATCGCAACACCTTCAACCACTGGAAGGGATTTCTACCGGGGTCGCGCATGATCGATCACGTTCTGGTCTCCCCCGCCTGGAAGATCAGGAAGGCTTGGATCGAATACCACATGAAGGGGAAGATGGTGCCCTCCGACCACTGGCCCGTGGCCGCCGTGATCGAACTGGACCGGTAGCTTGCGGGAGGGCGCCAAGTGGCGGGGAACGGTAAAATATTGATGGCGAATCGCTTAAGCTACGCGTATTAATAAGCCGGGAATGAAAGCGCTCTTGATCATAGCGGGTATCGCGCTGGGATTCGTCCTCCTCCTGCTCATCCTGATCTACAACGGTTTCATGGGCCGCCGTAACCGGATGCGCAACGCCTTCGCCTCCATCGACGTGCAGCTCAAGAAGCGCTGGGATCTCGTGCCTCAGCTGGTTGAGGCCGTGCGGGCCTATGCCTCCCATGAGAAGGAAGTCTTTGAGACGGTGACACGCGCCCGGCGCGGCATCGAGGCCGTCGGGGCAGACAGCCCGGAACGCTTCAACTACGAGCAGGATCTCGGGGCCGGGGTGGCCAAGGTCCTGCTGCTGGCGGAAGACTACCCCGAGCTCAAGGCGGGGGAACAGTTCCTCAACCTGCAGCGGAACCTGGCGGAGGTGGAGTCCCAGATCGCCACCGCGCGTCGCACGTTCAATGCTGCGGTCACGGACTGGAATGACGGCATAGAGAAGTTTCCCGGTAATCTGCTGGCGGGGATCTGCGGGTTCCGAATGCACGACTGGTTCCAAACCCCCGAGTTCCAGAGGAAGGTGACCGACGTGCAGCTCTAGAAAGGCTGACGGGTGAGAGCAAAAACGTGGTCGTGTCCGTGACAGCCCTTTCCAAAGAGCTCGAGCAACTGGAGACCCTTCGAAGGCACGAGCGAAAAACCAGGGCTGCCTGGCTGATCGGAGGGGGAGCCCTGCTTCTGTTTCCTCTCACGACCTTGATCGCCGGCCTTAAGGCGGGCGGGAACGGGGGGGCTGCACCTCGCATTGGTTTTATTGCTCCTCGGGCTTTCGGTCCTCTTTCATCAGGTGGGCCGTGCCAGGAAGCGTTACTGCGCCGCCTACAAGAGCCAGGTGATTCCTGCTCTGGTGCGCAGTCTCCAGCCGGACATGGCCTATTACAGGGAAGGGAATTTTGGAGCGCACTGGTTCCAAAACAGCGGCCTCTACGAGCAGGAATACAACCTTTACGAAAGCGAGGACTATCTGACCGGCTACATCGGGGAGACGGATTTTCAGATTGGGGAAATCCTCGTTCAGCACGAGACCGCCTGGAGGGACGAAAATGGGCAGGAACAGACCCGGACCAAAACCATTTTTGACGGCCTGCTGGCGGTGGCGGCTTTCCCCGGAAAATTTGCGGGAGATGTTTTCGTCATCCCGGATTTCGCCGAGAAGCATTTTGCGTGGCTGGGGCGAGCCTTCCAGAAACTGGGAACAGACCATGATGAAGACCTCCTTAGGATCGATAACCCGGAATTCGAACGGGCCTTCGTCGTCCGGGCCACGGATCCCGAGAAAGCCATTGAACTGCTGACCCCGGAGATGCAGGAACAAATCCTGACCTTGCGCACCCGCCTCGGAAAGGACCTGCGGCTGGCCATCAGGGGGGCCCAGATCTTTATTGCGATCCCCAGCAGCAAGGACTGGTTTGAGCCGAGGTTCGCGCGGCCGGCGTCCTGCCCCGACCAGGTCCGGGATCTTCTCCAGCAGTTAACGGCCTGTTTCCGGATTGTGGAGGACTTGAGCCTCAATACGAGGATCCGGACCGGGGAGTAGGCCTTGGGGACCCGGAGCATCAACTCTTGAAAGCTGGGCTTTACGGGTGGTGTAAGATATCGCATCGGAAAAATCATGATCAAAGCCGGGATAGTTGGTGGGGCCCTCCTTCCGCTGATAGCGATGGCAGAATCCGGGGCAAATGCCCCGGAAGAGCAGGTCCATTGGGCCTGGAGCAAGCTCGTCCGGCCCGCCCTGCCCGATCCGGGTGCCGGACAGGCTCGCACACCCGTGGATCAGTTCACTTTCGCGCGAATGGCCGAGAAGGGCATCCAGCCCGCCCCGGAGGCCAGCCCGAGGGCACTTCTGCGCAGGGTCCACCTCGACCTGACGGGCCTGCCCCCCTCTCCCGAGGAGGTCGAGGCGTTCCTTCGCGACCCGGGGGATGCCGCCTACGCCCGGGTGGTGGATGAGCTTCTCGCCCGCCCCCAGTATGGCGAACGCTGGGGAAGGCATTGGCTGGACGTCGTGCGATACGCCGAGACGAAGGGATACGAGCGGGACGAGTACAAGAAATTCGTCTGGCGCTACCGGGACTACGTCATCAAATCCTTCAACGAGGACAAGCCTTACGACCGGTTCATCCACGAGCAACTCGCCGGAGATGAGCTGGACCAGGTCACGCTGGAGTCCCAGCTGGCCACCACTTTCCTGGCCCTCGGCACCTTCGACACGATTGCCGCGGACCGGGAGGTCGCTGTCTATGACACCCTCGATGACATTGTGGCCACGACCTCGATGGCCTTCCTCGGCCAGACGCTGCAGTGCGCACGGTGTCACGACCACAAGTTCGAGCCCTTCAGTCAGGAGGACTACTACCGCGTGCTGGCCGCCTTTGAGCCCTTGAATGTCACCGGCAGGGAGCGGCAGGTAGGGACCCCGGAGGACCGGGACCGGCATCAGCAGGCGGCAGACACGTATCTCCGGGAAATCCTTGAGCCGAGGCGCAAGGCAGAAGAACGGTTTTGGTTGCCGATTCTCAAGCGGTGGTCGCGGGAAGGGCTCCCGGAAGGCCGGAAGGCCAAGCTCAACGAAAAGCAGCTGGCCCTTACAATCGAGGCCATTCCGCTCGCCCCGGACAAGCGCTCCAAGGAGCAGCGCCACATGCTGGACAAGGAGCGCAACCGGGTGCGGTCCGCGGTCAGCGAGGTGGCCACGGAGGAGGAGCGACGTAAAATCGCCGAGCACGAGCAGGGCCTGAAAGCCGGGGAAAAGGAGAGGCCCCAGCCGATGATGGGCTGGGTCTATCCCGGCACCGCCCGACCGAAGCCGACCCTCTTCCGCATCCGCGGGGACGTCCACCAGAAGGGCGAGGAAATCCCTTTCGGAATCCCCGTCGTCCTGGACACGGGCGGCTTGCCGGAGCCACGGCCCACTCCGCAATCCTCGGGCCGCAGGCGGGCCCTTGCCGAATGGATCACGGGACCACAGGGTCCGCTCGCGGCCCGGGTCATGGCCAACCGGGTTTGGCAGTATCACTTCGGCCGTGGCCTCGTGGCGGACGGAAACAATCTGGGAGTCGAGGGGGGAGCGCCAACGCATCCGGAGTTGCTTGAGTGGCTGGCAGGCTCATTGCTCGAGGGAGGCTGGAGGCTGAAACCCCTCCACCGCCAGATCGTGCTTTCCTCCACCTATCGCCTTTCGGCCATGCACCCGGAGCCGACGAAGGATCCGGACAACGAGCTCTATTCCCGGTGGCCTCTTCACCGGCTGGAGGCCGAGGCCATCCGGGACTCGGTCCTCGCCGCCAGTGGAAAGTTGAACCTCGAGATGAAGGGCCCTCCCATCTATCCGCCCTTCGCGGACAAGGTGGTCGGGGCCTCCTCGGGAGCGGACTGGAAGAACTCCACCGAAGAGGAAGCATCGCGACGCAGTGTCTACGTCTTCGCCAAGCGTGCCATCCCGCTCCCGGAACTGGCGGTCCTCGACAATCCGGACTCCTCGTGCAGCTGTGCCAAGCGCTCGGTTTCCACCACCGCGGTCCAGTCCCTGCTCATGATGAACGGACGCTTCATCAATGAACAGACCGTCCACCTGGCAGCCCGCCTGCGGGAGCTGGAAGGAGAGGAAACCCAGATCCGGGCCGCCTTTGACCTCATCCTGTGCCGGCCTCCAGCAACCCGCGAGTTGGAGCAGGCCCGGGCCTTCCTCGAGAAGGCCGGCCGGGAACAGAAGATTGATCCGCTGGCCTCCCTCGCCCTCGTCCTCTTCAATACCAACGAGTTCAGCTACCGCTAGAAACAATGCCGCCCTCCTCCAACCCCATCGACTTTCCCTGTGGCCGAACCCGCCGGGAGTTCCTCTGGCAGGCCGGTAACGGGTTCTTCGGAACAGCGATGGCATGGATGCTGGCGCGCGACGGGGTGCAGGCCGCGGAAGGGACTCCCTCCACTCATTTCCCCGCACGCGCAAAACACTGTATCTTTCTCTTCATGGTGGGAGGGCCGAGTCACATGGATACCTTCGACCCCAAGCCTGTTCTCAACAAGCGGCACGGGGAAGAGTATGACTTCAAGCCCGCCAAGGGCGTCAGCCAGAAGGGAAAGGGCAAGCTCAAGGGGTCTCCCTTCCAGTTCAAGGCCTGCGGCCAGTCCGGGATTGAGATTTCGGAGCTCTTCCCACACCTGCGGGAGCATGCAGACGAGTTAGCCGTCCTGCGGGCCACCAAGGCGGATAGCGCAGCTCATGGAGCGGCCTCCCTCCAGATGAACACCGGCTTTGTCCGGCAGGGGCACCCCTGCCTGGGGTCCTGGGCCAATTACGGGCTGGGGTCCCCGAACAACAACATGCCGGGCTTTGTTGTCCTCGTAAATGGGGCCCCCTACTCCGGCGCCCAGAACTGGAGCGCTGGTTTCATGCCCTCCGGCTACCAGGGAACGGTCTTCAAGACCTCGGGCCCTCCCGTGCCCAATCTCGCCCCGGCGATGAACCGCTCCCGGGAAACCCAGCGGGACCAGCTGGACCTCCTCGCCCAGTGGAATCAGCAGCACCAAAGCCACCTGCCCGGGAACACCGAGCTCGCCGCCCGGATTGAGGCCTACGAACTGGCCTACCGGATGCAGGCCCATGCCCCGGAGGCGGTGGGCCTGTCGCAGGAGAGCGAGAGCACCCGGAAGCTCTACGGGATCGGAGAAGGCGAGGCCGACCGCTTCGGAAAGAGCTGCCTCATGGCCCGCCGGCTTGTGGAACGGGGAACACGCTTCGTGCAGCTGTATCATTCCAACTGGGACACCCACGGAGATAACGACAAGAGGCACCAGAAACTCTGTGGCCAGACCGACAAGCCCATCGCAGGGCTGCTCGCAGACCTGAAGGCCCGGGGCTTGCTGGATGAAACCCTCATCGTATGGGCAGGAGAGTTCGGCCGCACTCCCGTGGGCGCAGGGGGACGGGATCATCACGCCGCCGGATTCTCAACCTGGATGGCCGGGGGAGGGATTCAGGGAGGAACGGTCCTGGGCGCCACCGACGAATTTGGATTTCACGCCACGGAGGGGGCCGCGCATGTCCACGATCTCCACGCGACCATTCTCCACCTCATGGGATTGGATCACAAGGAACTCACCTACTTCCACTCCGGACGCGATTTCCGACTCACCGATGTCTTCGGGAAGGTCCTGACGGACATTGTGGCCTGAGCGGAAGGGCTCTGAATTCTCGAGTATGGCCAGGCCCCCGGACAGGCATTTTAATGAGGCCGCCCTTCGCCGGGAGTTGCAGGAGGAGTTCAAGAGTCTTGAGGCCCTGCGTCAGAGCACTGTTCTCAAGGTCAGGAGGCAGAACTGGAAAGTGCGGGGCATGGTTTTCACGGGAGCTGTCCTGTTCTTTCTGGTGACGCTGTGGGCAGGGTTCCCCCCCCAGGGGGGGCTCTTGATCGGGCTCCTCCCGGTCTTGCTGGTGGAGCTTCGCCTGATCGACAGGGAGGGCGCTCCGGAACTGAAATACGCCCAGGAATATAAGAATGTCCTGGGGTGGCACGTGATCAGGAGCCTCGACCTTGATCTCGACTACCGCCCGGACATGGGAGTGACCGAGGAGATGTTTCTCTCGGCCGAATTCTACACGAGACCAGACTACTCGAATTACTGGTCCGAGGACTGCCTCCGGGGCAAGGTTGGAGACACACAGGTCCTGATGGCGGAAGTCCATGCCACATTCGAGTCGGAGAGCACTACCGCCGAAGTTTTTCGCGGATGGTTCGTGATCGCCGATTTCCCCAAGCCCTTCCGTTCGGCAGTGGTGGTGGTGCCTGACCTCGCAGAGCGGAAACTTGGCCGGCTTGGACGTGCGCTCCAGAAGCTGGGAGGGAATCTTGTGCAGCTGGAACATCCTGGTTTTGAAAAAGCCTTCGTGGTTCGGGCCACCGACCCCGCGGAGAGCCGGGACCTCCTTACTCCTGAGATGCAGGAGCGGATGCTTGCCTTCCGTGCGCTCCGGGGGAGGGGCGTGCGTTTCGCCTTCAAGAATTCTCAACTCCTGATCGGCATCCCGAATCGCATCGCAGGCAAGGACTGGTTCGACCCGGATCCCAGGAAGCCTGCATCCGATCTCCTTCAACTACGGACAATTGCGACGGACTTTGTGAAGCAGACCACGGCCTGCCTTGAGATCGTGGAGGAGCTGAACCTCAACACGCGGATCTGGGCGAAGGAGTAGACAGGCGGGGACGCTCCCTTCAGGAAAGGAAAGTGCCAGGAGACCGCGGCAAAGTCGGACAGGCTACCGTTGCTTCCTTTCGGACCTGGCGGGCTTCACCAGCCGCCCCTCCACGGCCCCTGGCGGAGGCACTCTAGGGGTGAGCGCTCCTGATGCAAGAGCGAGTTTCGGGGCGTCAGCCGTTAGTCTCCAGACCTTTAAGGAGTGCAGGGGCCTGAAGCCGGTGGGCTCGAGAAGGGTCGGGCCCCCGTGGATCACGCGCCGCGGAATGTGGCACGGAGTTCCGGCATCCTTGATCCACGCCTCGTTCTGTAATCGAGGGAAGGAATGGCACAGCTTCCCTCATGACCCCGGGTCCTGGGTGGCAGCGAAAGGGGTATTGCAGGCGGCGGACCATCCAGCCACGGGGAGCCTCTAAAAACAGTATCGGCCCGTCCTTCCCGGTGCTAGTTTACGGCATGAGCCGACCGGGATTATGGAAGATCCTCCTCGCCGTAGTCCTTGTCCCCGGATTGAGCCCAGTGTGGGCCGGGGAAATCGTCAGCCTGCAAGTCGTTACGCCCGGGCAGGTGGAGCTCACCTTCGAAAGCCAACCGGGGACAACCTACGAGATCCGCGGTAGCGAGGACCTGCGAAGCTTCTCCATGCTCACCCGCGTGCAGGGCTCCGAAGGCAGGACCCGCGTCCTGGTCGACAATCCGGCAGGCCTCGTTCCCAGCCGCCGGTTTTTCCAGGTCCGGTCCGTGGAACTTCCCCCGACCGCCTCCTGGTTCCGTTCCTACGGGGGATCGAGGGAGGAATCGCACGGCCACTATATCATCGCCTGCGAGGACGGGGGCTTCCTCCAGGTTGGCGAGACGGGCTTCCTGCCAAACACGCGAATCCTCGCCGTGAAGACGGATGCGACCGGAGCCCTCAGCTGGCGTCAGGAGTATTCCAATCGTGCCACTGGGGCGTCCGGCCATGGAACCTATAACCTCGGGAATTCGATTGCCGAGGTGGAGGACGGTTATCTCATCGTGGGAGCGATCAACCGGAATAGCGCGGTCCTGAAAGTGGCCAAGGAATCGGGAGAAGCCATCTTTGTGAGAGTCCACAGCAACGGCGGCTATGACGCCTACGAGCAGCTGGTCGTGACAGATGATGGAATGGCGGCAGTTGGCTATACGAACGCGGAGGACCGGGAGAACACATTTTTTGCTGAGGGTCGCGGCTACCTGGCTTTTCTGGACCCGGAGGGCAACAAGACGGGAAGCCGCAGCCTGCAAGACGACCTGTCACAGGCCTACCGGATCGCCCGCCACGAGGATGCGTTGATCATTTCCGGCCTTGCGTGGAACGAGGATGATAATCTCGACTTCCGTGTGCTCAAGCTCACTGCCGAGGGCGAACCCCTCTGGAGCCGGAGTTACGGAGGAGACCGGGACGACCACTGTTTCGGAATGGACCTTGGCGCTGATGGCTCAATCTTCCTTACCGGCCACACCCTCTCCGGAACGCAGAACTGGCAGACCTACACCATGAAGCTCAACGAGGAGGGAACCGTGCAATGGGAACGCAAGAGGGGAAATCCCCGCGGGTTCGACCCGCGCTTCATTCACGACGAGGCCTGGGGCGTCCGGGCCACCCCGGACGGAGGGTGCATCCTGACTGCCGGGACCGGGGACGAATACCGGAGCTACTCCGAAACCATCGGATCGGATCAGTCCGACCAGTGGGAGGTCTACGTCATCAAATATGGCCCCGGTGGGGCAATGGAATGGGAGGCCACCTTCGAGGCCGAGGAGGGAGACTGGGCCGGAGAGGACCTCGCCCTGACGCAGGACGGAGGGGTGATCATTGCGGTGGATGATTCCCAGTTCGGATTCCTCAAACTGCCCTCCTGGTAGGCCAAAAGCAGTCCATCCTCGCAAACGGAGCGCTGCCGGGTTTCAAAAAGCAGGCGAAAACTTGGCTTGGCGTGCTTTCCCCTTTACATCCCGGGCGATATTCCTGACCACCCGGCCCTTGTGAAAACGCTCTCTTCCATTCTCCTTACGGCCCTTCTCGGCGCTGGTTCCGCCCGCGCCGAGATCGGCAACAATGCTGCCCCTGGCGATCTCCATGTTAAATTCGGCCTGATCCACGGGGTGGGAGAGGCGGTGGGAACCGGATTTGCCGCCGACGGGGAAGGCTTCATGGCGGGCCTTGAGTACCAGTGGACTGATCAGCTCGGGCTGAATGGACGTTATGAGGTGGCAGACTTTGAAATTTACCAGAATTTCCGCCTGACCCTCGATGGGAAGCTCGACCTCACCGATGAGTTCTCGCTGCACCTTGCCGGGGGCTACCAGTGGCAGAACGTCCTCGATCGCCTCTCGGAAACTCATGGCATCCTGACGAATGTGGGATTGTCGTGGGAACGGGGCAAATGGTTCGCCGGGGCCAACTACTCACACGTGTTCGCTGTCGACACCGGCACCAACTTCAACGCCGGAGGGCTTGCCTTTGACCTGCCGGAGGAGGATTCCACCCTGGCCGAGCTCGTCATCGGTTACCGCTTCAGTGACAACCTGGCCGTCACGCTCAGTTACGAGAAGCAGTTGGGAGGCGACACCGTGATCGACATGAAGCGGCACATGATTCTCGGGGTAAGGCTGAAGCTTTAGGGGCGCGGCCAGCCTCTTCCTGGAAGAGCGCTTACTGGCCTGCTCCGACGACCCGATAGAAACGCCTGTCCGCGGCAGGTCTTGCCGTGCTGAAGGTGTGCTCACTTTCCTCTCCTCCCAGGGAGCGGAAGGAGGTCCAGCTTTCCAGGTCGCTACTCACTTCGACTTCGTAGGCCCTGCCAATGGCCAGGGAAGAGATTTCAAATACGAGACCGTCCGGGGACGATGAAATCGCCAGCTGCGGGGGGGCCGGGGGCGGGGCGGAAATCCCAACGGTAAGCCCATTCCAATCGGCACCCGTGCCACCAAAAGAGTCCGCATACTGCGGCTGCACGAAGGCGGCTCGTTCCAGCCCCGGAAGGCTGAGTTGACCGCCCCAGAATCCGAATGTAAGCCGTCCGACCGAGGGAGCGGACCCCAGGAAGTTCACAACGGTGAGAGCGCGGCAGTCCATGAACGCG
>Ga0163179_10000124_pt1 | contig 54972 bp, 34 predicted proteins | sample AtlANTMetagenome_FD_109643 | JGI IMG/M metagenome (GOLD analysis project Ga0163179, IMG submission 109643) | Marine eukaryotic phytoplankton communities from the Atlantic Ocean - Atlantic ANT 2 Metagenome | ecosystem: Environmental > Aquatic > Marine > Oceanic | place: North Atlantic Ocean... | reverse complement strand
GAGGTGCTTCGCCCCGCCGCCGAGTATTGTGCCGAACTCGGAATCACCATCGCAATGGAGCCCCTCGCCCGCTCCGAGACCAATTTCCTCAACACGGCCGAAGAGACCACGGCCCTCCTTGATCTTGTCGACCATCCGAATCTCCAGCTTCATCTCGACGTCAAGGCCATGAGCTCCGAGCAGAAGGGACTGGGAGACCTCGTCCGGGACAATGCCCCCCGCATCGCCCATTACCATGCCAACGACCCCAATCTCCTTGGCCCGGGCATGGGCGACGTGGATCACGCCCCCGCAGCCCAGGCCCTCCGGGACATCAACTACGAGGGCTGGATCTCCGTCGAGGTCTTCAAATACGAGCCCAGCCCCGACGAAATCGCCCGCCAGAGCATGGAATACCTCCAAAAGGTTTACCTCTAAGCACCTCGCCAAAACGCAGGACGGCTTCTTGCCGCAATCGCGTTCGCGCTCACCATCCCACGAATTTCACCTTTGCCGCACCAGCCGCTTCCCGCTTAAAAACACTCCGCAACACCATGAGCAGCAACGAAGATCAACTCAACCACGAGATCGAGATTCTCGATTCGGTAGCCGACAAGAGCCCGACCGTCAAAGCCAAGGCCTACCTAAAGCTTTCCGGCCCCGGCTGGCTCCAAGGCGCCATCACCCTCGGGGGCGGCTCCCTCGCCGGCGCCCTCTACCTCGGCACCGTCTCCGGCTACAAGCTCATGTGGCTCCAGCCGCTCGCCATGATCTGCGGGATCATCATGCTGAGCGCCATCGCCTACGTCACCCTCTCCACCGGCCAACGCCCCTTCGGTGCCATAAACCGGGGAATCTCTCCCCTCCTCGGCTGGTCCTGGCTCATCGCCACGGTCATGGCCAACATCGTCTGGTGCATGCCGCAGTTCAACCTCGGCCAGGCCGCCGTCCTGCAGAACCTGATGGGTGTCACCGATGCCGGCAACACCGCGAAAGCCGGTGTCTGCCTCGTCTTTCTTGTCCTCGCTCTCCTCGTCAACATGGCCTATCAGAGTGGCAGCAAGGGAATCGCTACCTTCGAGCGCATTCTGAAGAGCATGGTGGCCGTCATCGTGATTTCCTTCTTCCTCGTTGTGATCACCCTCACCGTCAAGGGAGCTGTTCCCTGGGGCGAGATCATCGGCGGCTTCTTCCCCAACTTCGGCTACCTCTTCAATCCTACTCCCGAATACGCCCCGCTCATCAAAGCCTCCGCCCATGGAGATTGGTGGACCGATGCCATCGCCGGCAAGCAACGCGACGTCATCATCACTGCCTTCGGAACGGCCGTCGGCATCAACATGACCTTCCTCCTCCCCTACTCCATGCTCCGCAAAAAATGGGGAAAGAAACACCGCGGACTCGCCATCTTCGACCTCTCCATCGGACTCCTCGTCCCCTTCGTCCTCGCCACTGGCTGTGTCCTGATCGCCTCCGCATCACAATTCCACGGAAGCCACGATGACATCCTCGGAGAAGACGGCAAACCGAAGACCCTCGCCAAGGGCTACTATGGCGCCTTCGACAAACACCCAGCTCTTATAGACCTCAAGGATGACGCCAGAAAGGAAGCCATCGATAAACTTCCCGAAGCCGATCGCCACCTTGGCGCCATGATCGTCAAACGCGGCAACCAGGAACTCGCCACCACCCTCAAACCGCTCGCCGGTGACTTCGTCGCGCAGATCATCTTCGGCGTCGGCGTCGTCGGCATGGCTCTCTCCACCATCATCATCCTCATGCTCATCAACGGATTCACGTTCCAAGAGCTCTTAGGAAAACCAGGCGACAAAACCGCCTACATGATCGGCTGCCTTGTCTCTGGAATCGCAGGCTTCTTCGGCCCTTTCATTTGGAAGGGAGACGCCGCTGCCGCCTTGGCCATCCCAACCTCCGTGATCGGAGCATCCCTCATTCCCATCGCCTACTTTACATTCCTTCTCATGATGAATTCGCGGAGCGTTCTCGGTGAACACCGTCCTTCAGGCGGCAAACGCTACATGTGGAACTGCCTCATGATCGCAGCCACCTCCATCGCGACCTTCGGCACGATCTGGGTGCTCAGCGGAAAAGCCAGCGCACCAGGATGGAAAGGCATGATCCCCACCGTTGGACTCATCTTCCTTGGCGCCCTCTTCGTCGTCGGTGTCATCAGCTTCATCATCAAGGAGAAGCAATACTCCGCGTCGAAATAGCACGTTATCCAACTCTCACTCCCACCTCCTCATGAAATTCGGAATCATCGGGGCCGGCATGATCGGCCAGTTTCACGGGAAGGCCATCGAGGCCATGGCGGGCGGCGAGTTGCACTCCGTCTTCGACCTTCGGGCCGAGGCGGCCGAGAAGCTCGCCACCCACTTCGGGGCCCGGCCCTTCAGCGATCTCGAACAGTTCCTCGCAGATGACGAACTGCAGGTCGTCACTGTAGGCACACCCTCCGGTGCACACCTCGACCCCTCTCTGGCTGCTCTCAAGGCGGGTAAGCATGTCATCTGCGAGAAACCCCTTGAGATCACCCCAGAACGGATCGACCTCATGATGGAGGCTGCGGAGAAAAACGGAGTCACCCTCGCCGCGGTCCTCAACCGCCGCTTCCACCCCGCCATGGACGCCTTCAAGGCCGCCGTGGACTCCGGACGCTTCGGGACCCTCACCTCGGCCTCCGCCTACGTAAAGTGGTACCGCGACCAGGCCTATTACGACTCAGCAGCATGGAGGGGCACCTGGGCTCTCGACGGCGGAGGAGCCCTCATGAACCAGTCAATTCACACGATCGACGCTCTTCTCTACCTTGCCGGCCCGGTTGTCAGCGTTCAAGCCAGCACTGCCTGCCTGACCCACACTGACATTGAGGTGGAGGACACCGCGGCAGCCGTCGTCGAATTTGCAAACGGTGCCCGGGGCGTCATCGAGGGCTCGACCTCCAACTGGTCCCGGGACGGACACCCTGCCCGCGTTCAACTCTGCGGGGATCGTGGAAGCGTGTTCCTCGCCGACGAGTCCTTCGAAATCTGGGATTTCATGGACGAAGACCCTGCCGATGCCGGCGTTCACGCCACCATGATGAAGGGGCAGGAAGCCGGCCTGGGGGCCAACGACCCCAGCGCCATCAACTTCGATGGCCACCAGAAGAATTTCGAGGAGGTTGTCACCGCCATCAGTGAAGGTCGCGCTTCCAGCGTCAATGCCGTAGAGGCGCGCAAGGCGGTCGCCCTCATCTGTGCCATCTACGAGAGTGCGCAGAATGACGGCAGGAAAGTTGCCCTCTGAAGAAGCAACCAGCCTTACTCGGCCGGAAGCAGGAATCCCTGCAGGAGGTGGCCGGACTGTCCCTCCGCACCCGTTTAGTCGGACCCTGCGAATTCCCTCACTCTTTTCTGGCTCTCCGCGTCGAGATTGGCGATCGGGTATTTGTAGATCTTGCCGTTACTCATCCTGAGCAGCGCCTTGTCGTCCTCCACCCCGAGAAGGGCAGCCTTGATCTTCTTCCCCGCCTTGTTGGTCCAGACCCCATCCAAGGGCTCTTTTCCCGCCGTCGCAGGCTCGGACCCGCCCAACTCAGCTCCCTGTGTGATCCAGAGCTTGAGGGTATTTACCTCCTTCTCACTCAGGCGGGCACCCTTCGGGGGCATCCGGTTTTCCGGGTCCTCAGAAAGAATAACCTTCATAAAAAGGCCTCCATTGGGCTTCCCGGGCACAATTTGAAGTCCCGAGCCGATGTGCTGCTTGATCCTGTGTGGCTCGAGATTGAGATCGCCCTTTTCCTTCCCGTCCTTGTGGCACTTCAGGCAGTTGCTCTTGAGGATGGGCAGGACGTCTTCATCGAAATCCACCGCCAAAGCCGGCAGGGCAGGCAGGAGGAAAGCCCCTCCGAGCAGGATCGTCTTCACGGCACGATGATGACCTATTTTCAGGTTCAGTTCCAGCTCCCATCCGGCATTTTAGCCATCATTACGCCCAGGTTGCCCGGGCCTGACAAACACTCCGACGCATCTCACTCTTGCCAGCTCGGGACAATTGCTCTTTTTTCCCCGCATGTACTTTTCCGGTTTCGCCGACGAAGCAGCCCAGGACCTCGCCACCCAGATCAAAGCAACCAAGGAACTGGGTTGGAATGCCATTTCAGCCCGTTCCATCGACGGAACCAGTATCCACGATCTATCCGAGAAGGACTTCAACAAGGCTCTCAAGCTGCTGGAGAAGGAAGAGATCCGCGTTCCCGAGATCGGCTCCCTGATTGGAAACTGGGGGAAGAAGATTACGGACGATTTCGATATCACCCTCGGGGAGGTCGAACGTGCCATCCCGCGCATGCAGCGCCTCGGCACCAAGATCATCCGGATCATGTCCTACGCCCAGGAACCCTGGGGCGAGGATCAGCACGAGGAGGAGCGCTTCAAGCGCCTGCGGGCGATCCACCAGCGCTTTGCGGACGAAGGTCTGGTGGCAATGCACGAGAACTGCTCGAACTGGGGAGGATTCTCCGCAAAGCACACCCTGCGACTCCTCGAGGAGGTCCCCGGCCTCAAACTCGTCTTCGACACCGGCAATCCCATCTTCCAACGAGACCGCTCCAAGTCTGAGCCATATCCCTTTCAGGATGCACTCGGCTTCTACAACGATGTGAAGGAGCACGTTGTTCACATCCACATCAAGGACTGCCGCTACCCCAGCGTCGGGGAGACCGAGCCGGAATATACCATGCCCGGCGAGGGCGACTGCCACCTCCAGCACATCATGCGCGACCTCAAGGCCCGTCGCTACGATGGCGGCTTCGCGATCGAACCCCACGTTGCCACCGTGTTCCACGTCCAGGGCGGCGAGAAGCCGGACTGGGAGCAGTGCTACAAGAGCTATGTGGACTACGGCACCCGGGTCACAGACCTCATGGAGGAAATCGGCTGGGAGCACAAGCCCTTCGCCTAGGGCAGGGCCTGCGCCTCTTTCTCCTCCCCGTCCCACGGGCGCCTGCCGGAATTTGTCGTTTAGAACGGGGCTCGAAGAGGTTACCCTCAAGTCGTGCTTCCGTGGTTCCAGAATGGCGCCTTCCCCCTCTACCTCGCCCCGATGGCGGGGGTAACCGATGTCGTCTTCCGCAGTATCTGCAAGGAACTCGGGGCCGACGTCATGGTCACCGAATTCGTGTCCAGTGAAGGCATCATCCGCCAGGACGACCGCACCCGGAAATATACGGAATTCACCGACGAGCAACGTCCCGTCGGAGTCCAGCTCTTCGGGGCCGATGGAGAGCGGATGGGGGAAGCCGCCCGCAAGATCATCGACTGGAAAAAACCGGACTTCATCGACATCAACTTCGGATGCCCGGTAAACAAGGTAGTGTCGAAGAACGGAGGGTCTTCCCTCCTCCGGGATTGCCCGGTCCTTGCCTCGGTTGCGACCGGCGTGGCCCGCGCGGTGGGAGACCAGGTTCCTGTTACTGCAAAGATCCGGATCGGATGGGATGAACAATCCATCAACGCCCCAGAAGTGTGCACCATCCTGCAGGACTGCGGCATGCAGGCGATATCCATTCACGGACGCACTCGCGCCCAGAGTTACCGCGGAGAAGCCAACTGGGAGGTCATCAACGAATGCAGCCACCATGTCTCCGTCCCAGTAATCGGCAATGGCGACCTCCATTCCGGTGCGGATATCAGGCACCGTCGGGAAACCACCGGGGTTGCAGGCGTCATGATCGGCCGCGCGGCAATGCAGAATCCGTGGATCTTCCGCGAGGCCCGGCACTACCTTCAGACTGGTGAGGAACTGCCTGCTGTTCCCATCGAGGAACGCTGGCAGCTTATCGTCCAACACTGTCGTCTCGCCATCGGAAGCTCACGTTACGGAAATGAACGCCAGTCCATGATGGCCATGCGCTCCCGACTGATGGCCTACTGCAAGGGATTCCCCGGGGCGAAACCTCTCCGCCGCCGCCTTTCCACCGTGATCTCTCTGGAAGAAATAGAGGAAGTCGCCGGTGAACACCTCACCCATCTCCGGAGCACAGCTCCGCCTAATACCGTTTCCGAAGCGCTCGCTCACCCCGGCAGCCCGTAACCCTGCTGTCGCCTGCTTGCCTTCCCTCCTGCTCCGGCCCTAGAGTTCAATCATGGAATCTCACGAGATCCTCAAGAACTCTTTCCAGCGCACCACGCCCAAGGCCATCGCCGCCGAACTCGGCATCTCCCTCTCCCTTGTTTACAAGTGGGCCCAGGAGCAATCGGACAGTGGCAGTGGAAGTCGTAACCCCCTCGATCGTCTGGTCGAAATCATCCGCCTCACCGGGGACCCGCGAATCATCGAGTGGCTGTGTCAGAAATGCGACGGCTACTTCGTGCGCAATCCGCAGAGCAGCTGCGAGGAAGGCTTCGCAGTTCTTCCGGCCACCAGTGAAATCGTCGACCAGTTTTCCAAGCTCCTCCGCCGCATTTCAGAATCAGCCCTCGACCACTCCATCACCCCTGAGGAGGCCCAGAACATCCGCAGCAGCTGGGACAGGCTCAAGTGCTACGCCGAGGGATTTGTACGCTGCTGCGAGGAAGGGGATTTTGCAGCCATCGAAAAGGCTGAAAACGGTGGGAACTAGAGGAAGTCGACGAGCCTTCCCCGCCCTATGGACCACCAATCCATTCCAGGGCCGGGGATGTCTCCATCTTCTTCCCGGCGCAATGACTCGCCTGGACCGCTCACTACCGTTGCCCCTTGCGACAGATCCCCGAACCCGGGACTCACAAGTCCCACAAGTAACAAACACACCTCGCCCGGGAAATCCGTTCTCGATCCCCGCCGGCTGCCTTGCCAAGCACGGCTCATAACGTAGAATCCCGCCCACGCTCCCGTAGCTCAGCTGGATAGAGCAACGGATTTCTAATCCGTGGGTCGCAGGTTCGAGTCCTGCCGGGAGCGCTTTTCAACGATCTACGCCTGCCCACTGAACACGCGACCAAACCATCCCGGCTTCCTTCTTGTCCTCGAGGGCATCGACGGCACCGGCAAGTCCACTCAGGCCCGCCTCCTTGTCGAGAACCTACGGAGCCGGGGTCACCGCGTGATCCTCTCCCGCGAACCGACAGACGGAGCTTTCGGCCGCAGGCTTCGGGATTCGGCAACAACCGGTCGACTCTCTGCCGAGGAAGAACTGCAACTCTTTCTCCAGGATCGGCGCGAACATGTCGAAACCCTGATCGAGCCGGCTCTCCGGAGCGGCGAAATTGTCATACTAGACCGCTACTATTTCTCTACCATGGCCTATCAGGGCATTCGTGGATTCGATCCCCAGGAAATCCGACGAGCGAACGAGGATTTTGCGCCTCAACCCGACCTTCTCCTTCTCCTTGATCTCCCCCTCGACCTTGCTCTCCAGCGCATCGGTATCCGCGATGGAGCAGGCAATGAATTCGAACAGCGGGATGCCCTCCAAGGCTGTAGCCGGATATTCCACTCCGTGCAGGATGAGTTTCTCAGGGTAATTGATGCCAGCGGCTCGGTGGAAGATATCCAGCAGTCGATCCTCGGCGCAGTCACTCCCGCCCTCAGCGGCACCTGACCCTACTCAGCGGCCACAGGCTCACCCTTGAGGTAAACTTCACGTGGTCTGGCTCCGTCTGCAGGACCAACGACCCCCCGTTGTTCAAGAATGTCGACCATGCGAGCGGCCCGTGTATAGCCGAGGCGCAGCCGGCGCTGGAGAAGTGACGTGCTCGCCTTCTGTTCCTGGACGATGACATCGATGCATTTCTGGAGAATTTCCTCATCTGCATCAGACACCTCTTCGTCCTCATCGTCTCCACCGCTGCCGCCTCCGTCGATACTGGCCTGCACGCTCTCTTCAAAGCGCTGTTCACTCTGGTCGGAACAGAAGTGCACCAGAGACTCCACTTCTTCGTCGGAGATCCAGGCCCCCTGAGCCCGGTCCAGCTTTGCCGAACCCGGCGGAAGGAACAGCATGTCACCCTTGCCAACGAGCTTCTCGGCCCCTTTCGAGTCGAGGATCACACGACTATCCAGCGCAGAGGAAACCTGAAAGGCGATGCGGCTTGGGATGTTCGCCTTGATGATACCCGTCACCACATCGGCCCGTGGGGTCTGGGTAGCGACGATCAGATGAATCCCCGCAGCACGGGCCTTTTGCGCGATCCGTGCGATACACATCTCCACGTCAGCCGGAGCAGTCTGCATGAGGTCGGCCAACTCATCGATAATGACCACGATATATGGGAATCGGTCCGGCACCTCTTCTTCCTCCTCCTCCCACGAGCCGCCCATTGGACCGAGTTCACCGTCCTCGAGGGCGGAGGCGATCGATTCAATGTGCTCCTCGTCGATGGTTTCTTCCTCCTCGCCCTCGTGTTCTTCCCCCTCCAACTCGTAACCCTCCTCAGGCTCTTCTTCCCGCACGCGGCTGTTGAAGGAATCAAAGTTTCTCACCCCCTCCTTTGCAAAAATCCGGTAGCGACGCTCCATCTCATTCACACACCACTTTAGCGCACCCACCACCTTGCGCGGATCCGTTACCACCGGGACCACAAGATGGGGAAGGTTTGCATACATCTGCATTTCAACCACCTTTGGGTCAATCATGATGAAACGCAGCTCATCGGGGCCGAACTTGAAGAGGATGCTTGAGATAATGGAGTTGATGCAGACCGACTTCCCGGAACCGGTGGCACCCGCTACCAGCAAATGAGGCATGGCCGCAAGGTCCCCAATGACGGCCCGGCCGTAGACATCCTTCCCTAACGCGAGTGGAATCTTACGCTTGGAGCTGCGGAATTCGTCATCCTGCAGCAGCTCTCGCAGAGCCACCGGCATGCGCGAATCGTTGGCAATCTCGATACCCACCGTGTCCTTGCCGGGAATCGGTGCGAGAATATTGATCCGTTCGGCCTTCGTTGCCCGTGCAATATCAGGTTCCAGCTGGGCAATCCGGCTCACCCTCAGCCCGACGCTGGGATACACCTCATAACGCGTGATGGTGGGGCCCCGGGTGATGTCACCCGCTGTCACATCCACCCCGAAGGCCTTGAGGGTGTCCACGATCTTGGTCTGCTGCGCAATGAGCAGGTCGGTATTGTCCTCAACCGGGCCTTCGTCCTCTTCGTCGTATTCGAGGAGGTCGAACCCGGGCAGCTCGTAGTCTTCGAATCCCTCCGTACTGAGGGCGGCATGCTGCTTGGTCTTCTTGCGCTCAAACGGCTTGGCACCCGCGGCCATGGTGGGCGTAATCCGCTGGGTGGCATCAATGATCTGTGGCTCAGGAAGTTCCTGCAGGGGCAACTCGGACTGCCCTTTCTCGTCTTCCTCATAGGTAACCTCCTCCTCGCAGTTCCAATCCTCTTCGCCTTGCTCATCCTCCTCGGTGTCCTTGGACACCCGTGTCTTGCGCCTGTTCTTTTTCTTCTTCGCGGCTGGTTTCTTCCTGGAGACGACTGGTTTAGTCTCGGGCTTTCCTTTCGCTTCCGCGCGGGCGACCCAGACATCGCGAAGTTCACCAACCTTCTCGGTCACCCAGAGGTAAAGTTCGTTGACGAACTTGATGGGGTGCACACCAAGCAGGCTGAAGAAGCTCAACCAGTAGGCAATGCCCAGCAGAATGATCGCCCCCAGGTTGTTGAGCAGTCCCTTGCAGATCGCCACGCCAAGCCCCTCTCCGACTACCCCGCCCGTTCCGGAAATCAGGTAGGAAGATTGCCAGTTCGTGAAAAAACTTTCCTGCACCGCAACAAGGCTCGCCCCACTCACGAGGCACACCACGAAACCGATCCAAGTCCGCAGGCTGAAGGATGCATTGAGAAACAACCGGGCCACTCCGACCCAGATCAGTCCCAGCGGGAGCAGGTAAGCCGCCACTCCAAAGAGCTGGATCTGGCCGAATCCAAGCAGCGTCCCCACCGGACCAATCCAATTCTGGCGGGGATGGCTCGCTTCCATCCCGAGGGCGAATTCCCCGAGGAGCGACCAATCCGTAAACGGGAACTTGATCGGAAGATCACCGGGGGTGTAGGAGACCAGCGACAGCAGCAGGAGCACCCCTGCTCCCGCGAGTATGATGCCGGTTCCCTCACTCGACCATCGGCCCCCACCCTCGCCGCGGCGCTTCGACTTGTTCCGGGATTTTGCCATAAATTTTTATGAAGGGCCTCCAAAAGACTCTCGCGCACACATAGAATCTCCTAATACCAGACGGAAAACAAGGTTGAATACTAGAATTTTTTAATTTTCAAGTATTGTTAATCTTTGGTCCGCTCCTCTCTGACCCACACAATCTCCTCGTTGAGACATGCGCCTCCTCATCCTCTTTCTCAGGGAACCTCTCCCCGGTCAGGTCAAAACCCGACTGGGCAGGAGCGTGGGGAGCGAAAGGGCAGCCATCATCTACCGCGCCATGGTGCGCATTCTCCTCCAGCAACTCAGCGGGCTGGAGCGCTGCCACCTTCGCATAGCCTACTCCCCGGATGATGCCGAGGAAGCCGTGCGCTTCTGGATTCTCCCCGAGGTAATGGATAATCCCTCCATCGACCTTGATCCCGACCAGATTAGTTTTGCAGCACAGGGACCGGGCGACCTCGGGGCTCGTCTGAGCCGGGCGACAAGGCAGGCCTTTCAACAGGGGGCCCGGGAGGTGGCCCTGATCGGAGGCGACTGCATTGAGATTTCCAGCCGCTGGGTGCATGCCGCCTTCGCTCAGCTCAACGACAGGCATGATGCCGTCCTCGGCCCCACCCCTGAAGGCGGTCACCACCTGCTCGCCATGCAACGCTACCTTCCAGAGCTCTTCGAAGACATCCTGTGGGACACCCCAGCAGCCTTCCGGGCGACCACCGAGCGGGCCTCCGAGCAGGCAATTTCCCTCTATACCCTTCCGACACTGCCTGCAATCGATACGGAGGCGGGCTACCTGTCTGCCCTCGCCGGCCCCCTCGGGCTCCGGTTGAAGAAGGTCGTTGAGGATCTGGAGGAGGGGTTCTCGTAAATATTCCTGATGGTCGCCTTTCCCCCGACCAGCATCCGGCATCAAATCTGCCAGCGCTGCCTGTTCTTGTGCCTTGGCAACTCTAGTGCCGTGTGTTCATTACCGTGACGTGCCGCCGATTACCTTCGAACCGCTTTACATGACCAGGGTGTGGGGCGGCAGAGCGCTGGAGCACGCCTACGGCCGGGAGCTGCCCGATGAAAGGCCCTATGGGGAATCCTGGGAGCTCGTCGATCGCCGCGACGAGCAATCTGTCGTCAAGGGCGGCCCCCTGGCGGGCACTACCCTTCACGCTCTCTGGACCCGCCATCGGGAAGAACTCTTCGGCCCGGGTCTCCGGGGAGAACGCTTTCCCCTTCTCATCAAGGTCCTCGATGCGCGGGACGACCTCTCGATCCAGGTACATCCGCCCGCTGATGTCGCATCCAAACTCGGGGGCGATCCGAAAACAGAGATGTGGTATATCGCCGGGGCCTCCCCGGGGGCAAAGCTCCACCTGGGCCTCAGGAACGGGGTTACCCGCGAGCGATTCAAAGCAGCCCTTGCAGAAGGCACTCTCGACCAGATCGTTCACACCGTAGAACCCCGGACCGGCGAGTCCATCTTCATCCCCTCTGGACGGCTCCATGCCATTGGCGCAGGGCTGCTCATCCACGAAATCCAGCAGAACTCGGATACCACCTACCGGGTTTTCGACTGGAATCGGAGAGGCCTGGACGGAACCCCTCGCGACCTCCATGTCGCGGAGTCCTTGGCGTGCATCGACTTTCAGGACTTCGAACCTGCAATGGACACCCCCGAGGGCAACACTCTCGCCAAGTGCGACTTCTTTCTTGTCGATCAACTCAATCTCAAAGAGGCCGCAGCGCTGGGAAATCCGGACCCCGACCGCTTCTCGATTGTCACCGTGGTGGACGGAGAGCTCCACTCAATGGATGGCCGGCGATTCGGGGCTGGATGCTCCCTCCTCCTCCCCCGGGGAAGCGATCCGCTGGAAGCAGTCACCAAGGCCTCCGTCCTGCAAATTTCCATCCCGCACTGAGAGCTCCCAGCAGGGCGCGGGCTCTGTCTTTCGCTACGTTGTACCCTGTCGCGCAGGTTTTCAGTCCGGAAAAACAATCGCCCGGTTGTCGTCAAGAATGATGCGATCATGCACATGGTAACGGATTCCCTTGGCAAGAGCCGAGCGCTCACAGTCCCGTCCGAGCCTGATGAGGTCCTGGACAGAGTGGTAGTGCTGTACTCGCTCTACTTCCTGTTCAATAATGGGCCCTGCATCCAGGTCACCGGTCACATAGTGACATGTGGCCCCGATTAACTTCACGCCCCGCTCATAGGCTTTCCGGTAGGGATTGGCGCCAACGAAGGCCGGCAGGAAACTATGGTGGATGTTGATCATCCGCCCCGCATAGGACTGGCAGAGCCAGTCTGGAACGATCTGCATGAACCGGGCGAGCACAACCAGTTCGACCGACTCCTCCTGCAGGATCGCCTCCACACCCCGGAAACCCTCCTCCCTGTCATCACCGATTGCGACATGATGAAAGGGGAGGCCGGACTTCTCTGCGATGCCGCGGCAATCCTCCCGATTTCCTATGATCGAGGTGATTTCCACCGGGACTTCTCCCAGGCGGGCACGCCAGAGAATCTCGTTCAGACAGTGATCCGTACGGGTCACCAGAATCGCCGTCCGCATCCGGTAGGGAAGGCGCCGGAAGTGCCACCTCGCACCAAGGGCCCGCCCGAGAGTTCCAAAGCCACTGACAAAATCGTCCGTCTCCACGTCCAGGCCGGAGGTCTCAATTTCAAGCCGGGCGAAAAAACGTTCGTTTGCCGTGTCGGTGAACTGATTGAACTCCACGAGGTTGCCCTGGTGATCAGCGACATAACCCGCAATCCTTGCCACAAGGCCGGGTCCATCAGGGCAGTCAATTTTCAGAATCAATCCTTCGCGGGTCATCGCATCATTTTCGCCTGGTTAGAGATCTGGCCCGTTTTTTCGCCTTCTGGAGAAAGCTCCTCGCAATCGGCTTCACCCCCCCCTGGGACAGTGCACCCACCACCACCGGGGAAAACCCCGTGAGACGGATTGTCCGTAGCCCCGCCGGGGCATCCCGCCCCGGGATCGACACTCCCATGCCCACGCCGAATCCACGCACTACGTATTCCGCAACCAGATCCAGGGAGTCCAGTTCCAGGCTCGGGGTCCAGTTAATGTCGCGCTCCTCCAGAGCCTCCTGAAAAATGCGCCCCAGGATCTCGTGGTGCGGCAATCCCACCAGCGGATACTTGGAGACCTTGCCCTTCGAATACGGGTCGTCGACCAGCATGTCCCCAAAGCGCCGCACTTTCCAATCCTCCGGCACGAGAAGAACAAGGGGAAGCTTGAGGAGTTCCACTGCCTGAAATCCCTCCGCGCGTCGCCCATGGATGATGCTGATCGCGAGATCAACCTGCTGATGGACAAGGAGCCCGTGAATGTCACCCGGGTCAACCTCCCTCAAGGTCAGGCGGAGGTCCGGCTCCTCTTCCCGCATCTCTCCCAGAAGCTCCGGGAGATGATTCCGCATCGCGGAAGCCGATGCTGCGATACGCAGGTGCCGGCTCTCCTCTCCTTTCAAACGGGACTCTACTTCATCGAGCCGGGAAAAGAACGGATAGAGGAAATCGTAGAGCTCCTCACCGGCTGGTGTCAGCACGAAGGGTCTCCGGTTGAAAAGCTTAACCCCGAGGTCGCGCTCGAGCTGCAGGATCTGCCCACTCACCGCCGGCTGCTGAATCCCATAGGGCATCTTACGGACGGCTGCCGTGATGCCCTCATACTTCGCAACAAAGTAAAACAGCTCAAGGTGGTGAATATTCATCTGCCACCCGAGGGGTAACAATTCTTTTCATCAGTTCAATCAATACTTCCCCACGGCCCGTCCGGAGAGCGGGGTCCGGAAACTTGAAACCTGTAGTCCAAACCCCGAGACTCGGGCATGCGCGCGGTCATCCAAAGGGTCTCCGAAGCCTCAGTCACCGTGGAGGACCACACCGTAGCGTCCATCGGCGGCGGTCTCCTCATTCTTCTCGGCATCGAGGAAGCCGACGCAGAGGCGGACGCCGGATGGCTCGCTGCAAAGATTGCACGGATGCGCATTCTCGAGGATGGGGAAAGGCGCATGAACCGGTCCCTCGTCGAGACCGGGGGGGAGGCCCTCGTCGTCAGCCAGTTCACCCTCCACGCCAGCACCCGGAAGGGCAACCGCCCTTCCTTCATACGCGCCGCCAGGCCTGAAAGATCCGAACCTCTTTACGAGCATTTCTGCGAACTTCTCTCCGCCCACCTGAACAGTCCCGTCGGCCGGGGGCATTTCGGCGCCATGATGGATGTCTCTCTTGTCAATGACGGTCCGGTCACCATCGTGATCGACAGCAGGAACCGCGAGTAAACGCCGGACCGAGGCGGAGAGCTGTTCCTCAATCCTTCAGGCGCATCTTTGTTCCGCACAGCATGCACCGGAAGTTCGCCCGGAACATCGCACTTCGGGCCACTGCAAAAGTATGGCCAAAAATCGAGCGGGCCGCCCGTTCGTGCTTACGGCAGTTCTTCGGCACGAAAAGCCGCTGCCCACACAACCTGCAGCGCGCCTTCGTTCCCTGGGTGACATAGACAAAAAGACAAACCGGGATCACAAGGAGCACCAGCGCAACACTCCAGTGGAAGGCCACATCAAAGAACGCAGCCATGACTCCCACCACCATCATTCCCACCGTGGCAAAAAACGAGCACAGGAAGGCCAGCACCGTAACGGTGGCGGACCATCTCACCAGCCCGGCTTCCGGGTGAGACATGCCGCGGTTGCGCCGCTCTCCCTTCACCGCGACGGCCGGGGCCTCTTCCAGTGGTTTGAAGGCAACGGGGCATCGCAACTGCTCCTCTTCCCTCGCCAGGGCAGCCCGATCCGGGTCGGGTGTTTCCGACCCAGCCATCCCCGGAACTTCCTCAAAGGCAACCCGGGAACGCCCCCCCGCTCCCGACTCCTCCACACCCGGTCCCGGCCCTGCAGAGGGGGGCGGGAGGGCCACTGGAAGCGAATCCTCCAACTGGAGACGCGCTGCCGATGGAGCCGTCCGGGGGGGATCCGGGCGCTCGGGCGGAGGGGCCTCCACCACCTCGGCGACCGGAATGACATCCAAGCCGATTCCGGCCGCTTTCAGGCTCTCAGCGGAAACCTCCTTGGCCTCGGAAACCGGCGCTTCCACCCTCCTGCCTAAAACCTCCCGGGCTGTCTTCTGCCACACCCGGATCAACTCTATCGCAGGCCGCCTTGTCTCCCCTGTCTCCCTTGTCTCCAGTCCCCTCCTTCTCTGAGCTTCGTCCAGACGGGCCAGGATTTCTCCGGTCTCGAGGGAGGCGAGGAGTTCCGCGGATTCCACTCCCCCCTCCCGGAGAAGAATCCGGATCGAGTCGGGCATGCCCGGCAGTTCAGTAAGATCGACCATGACAACCCTAACTTTCCCCAGCACGCGACCAAATCAAGGGCTAGGAGAGCGCTGACAGTAGCTCCTCCAGCTGCGCAAGCTTCTCCTCCCACTCGGACAACCGCTCGCGTTCCTTCTGAACGACCTCGGCCTTGGCATTCTCCACAAACTTCGGATTGTTCAGCATTCCTCCGGAACGCGCGATTTCCTTCAGGACCTTGTCCTTCTCCCCCTCAATCCGCTTCCGCTCGGCCTCCAAATCAACAAGACCTTGCAGTGGCAGGTAGACTTCCCCAATGGCCGTGACCGACACCGGCGTTCCTTTCGCAGCCTCGTAATCCATTGAGAATTCGATTTCCTTGGCACCGCACAGCAGCGCCACCGTTGCTCCTTCCTCCTCTACCCAGTCGCTAGCAGGTTTCACCACCAGACGGACGTTGCGATTGGCGGCCAGGTTGTACTCCGCCTTCAGATTGCGCACCCGCGAGACCGATTCGTAGACTGCCGCTACCCGCCCGCTTGCCTCGGCACTCCGCTCTTCCGTGATCCCGTAACGCGCCAGAACCGGCTCGGCTGCCAATCGACGTTGCATGAGCAGTTCCCCGCCTCCCCCGCAGCCAAGCTGCTCCCACAGCTCCTCGGTCAGGTGTGGCATGTAGGGATGCATCAGTTGCAGATACCGCTCGAACACAAGGTCCATCACCTCGAGAGTGGAGGCCTTGCGAGGCCCTTCCGCGTCTTCACGAAAATCCCCCTTCACCGCCTCCAGATACCAATCACAGAATTCCGACCAGAAGAACTGATACAGCTGCTGGGCTGCATCGTTGAAGGAATAGCTCTCCAGCGCCCGCGCCATCCCGGATTCGAGGGCTCCCAGTTTCCCCAGGATATCGATGGCGAAGATATTGGGGGTCGCCGCCTCCCCCTCCACTGCTCCCTGCATCTGGCGATAGCGGCAGGCATTCCAGAGCTTGTTCGCAAAATTGCGCCCTTCCTCAATCTGCTTCTCGTCAAACTTGACGTCCAGTCCGGTCGGCGCAATCCGCATCAGGCCGTAGCGCAGAGCATCGGCACCATACTGCGCGATCAGGTCGAGGGGATCCGGGGAATTCCCCAGTGACTTCGACATTTTCCGGCCCTGGATATCACGCACAATACTGTGGAAGTAGACATTGCGGAACGGGATCTCGTCCCGAAACTCCAGTCCGGCCATGATCATGCGGGCGACCCAGAAGAAGATGATGTCTGGGCCGGTGGAAAGATCCGTGGTCGGGTAGAATTTCTTCTCGGTCGCTTCATCCATCGTGGCATAGGGCCACAACCAGGAACTGAACCACGTATCCATCACGTCTCCATCCTGAACCCACTCATCAGGGTTCCCGGGGCCATCCACCCCCACATGAAGATCACCGCTTTCGAGATGGGAAACATCGAGGCTCTCCGCTCCCTTCAGTTCGTCGACCTTCTCCTTCCTGTACCAGACCGGGACCCTGTGCCCCCACCAGAGCTGACGGCTGATGCACCAGTCCTGGATGTTCTCCAGCCAGTGCAGATACGTCTTCTTCCAGCGCTCCGGCCGAAAGACAATGTCGCCCTCCGCCACGACTCTTGTGGCACGCTCGACCTGCGGATAACGCAGGAACCACTGCATCGAAATACGCGGTTCGATCGGAACGCCTGCGCGTTCGGAAAAGCCCACCTTGTTCTCATACGCCTCCACCTTTTCAAGAAGGCCCATGTCCTCGAGCTTCGCTGCCGCGAGGTCACGCACCTCAAAACGATCCTTCCCGTGCAGGTCCGGACAGGCAGGACAGTTCACCGTGCCGTCCGGGTTGAGAACATCAATGATCTCGAGATCATGTCGGATTCCGATCTCGAAGTCGGCCTTGTCGTGCGCAGGCGTGACCTTGAGAACCCCCGTCCCGAAATCAATGTCGATATGTTCATCTGCGACGATGGGAATATCCGCCTCAGGAAACGGCCTTCGGACCTGCCTCCCGACCAGGTGGCCGTAGCGTGGGTCCTTGGGATTGACCGCCACGCCGGAATCCCCCATCAGGGTCTCCGGGCGCGTGGTGGCGATCTGCAGGAAGCTTCCCGGCTCGTCGACCAGTTCATACCTCATGTAATAGAGCTTCGACTGCTGCGGGATCATCTCGACCTCCTCATCCGAAAGGGCCGTAAGCGAGACCGGGCACCAGTTGACCATCCGCTTGCCCCGGTAGATGCACCCCTGCTCAAAAAGGCGAACAAACACCTTCTGGACCTCCCGGGAATACTCCTCATCCATCGTGAAGCGTTCCCGGCTCCAGTCGCAGGAGCAGCCCAGGCGCTTCAGTTGCTCGATGATGATGCCGCCGTGGTGCTCCTTCCAATCCCATACCATCTCGAGAAACTTCTCACGACCCACATCATGCTTGGTTCTGCCCTCGTCCCGAAGCTTCTGCTCCACCTTGGTCTGGGTTGCGATTCCGGCGTGATCGGTTCCCGGCAACCAGAGCACCTCCTTCCCTTCCTGACGGGCACGGCGGCAGAGGATATCCTGCAGGGTGTTGTTGAGAACGTGACCCATGTGGAGAATCCCAGTCACATTGGGAGGCGGGATCACGATCGAATAAGCCGGCTTTTCCGAGGACTCGTCTCCCCGGAAGCAGTCCGCTTCGACCCAGCGCCGGTACCAGCTCTCTTCAACCTCTCCAGGTTCGTAGGCCTTGCTCAGTTCCGCCATAGCGGGCGGAGGAAACCTCAGGGGCGGCCGCAATTCAAGACATTCGGCCCCCGGGCACGTCTCCAGAGCCCTCTCATCCAGACCTCATTCCCGCACCTTCGCCAATCGGATCCCATCGGCATCTGACAGAGACACCAGTTGACTGGAGGTTTCCACATTGAGCTCCGCGTTTTCCCCGAATCCCCGGATTCGCCCCAGTTCCCCCGCGGCCGTTTCCACCTCCGCGTGCTTCCAGGCCAGGCGATCCCACGCTCGTTCCGCGATTTGGGACTCCTCCAGATGAATGAGATTCATCAGCTGGGCCCGGATCCTCCCCATGAGCACTTCTCGCCCAGTCTCCACACCCAGGAGCTCATACATGGACACCGCCGCCAGTTCCGGCGGCATGCTGCGTTCATTGACGTTCAATCCGACTCCAACCACCGCCAGATCCCCAGCCGTCTCGATCAGGATACCGCAAACCTTGCGACCCTCGATCAGAAGGTCATTGGGCCACTTGATCCGGGGGTCCAGCCCATGCGGGAGAAGGGCACCCTCGCACACCGCGAGGGCTGCAGTCATGCTCAGCCATCCCCAGCGGCAGCGTTCCCAGCGGGGCTCGATGATCATCGAGAAGGCGAGACCCACGCCCGGCTCGCTGATCCACTCCGAACCCTTGCGACCTCTCCCGGCATTCTGCACGTCCGCTCCCACAATCCATCCGTGCGCCTCTTCACCCTTCTCGCGGGCCATCTCGCAGGCGCGGTCGTTGGTGGAGCCAATCGCATCATGCCACTCGACAGGAGCGCCCATGAATTCGAAGGTCTTCCGGTCGGCAGCCATCTGTGTCAGATCGAAATGGCAGCCCCCTAGCCCTTACCGAACTCCACAAACTCCAGCGAAAGATCCAGGGCGGTCGCTGAATGGGTCAAGGCCCCGACCGAAATGAACTCTACGCCCGTTTCCGCAATCCCGCGTACGGTGTCGAGGCGGACTCCTCCGCTCGCCTCCAGAAGCGGCCGCTCCCTCTCTCCCCGCATTTCCACAGCCCTTTTCATCGCCTCGTTTTCCATGTTGTCCAGAAGGAGATAATCAAACTCTCCGACCTGCAGGAAGGCTTCGACCTGCTCAAGGGTCTCGGCCTCCACTTCAACCTCCACTTCCGGATGCACCTCCTTCAACCGGGCGGCGGCCTCCTGAAGGGCCGCCACCCCTCCTTCGACGACCAGATGATTGTCCTTAACCATGGCCCGGTCGTAGAGCCCCATCCGGTGCCTTTGACCTCCTCCAGCCACCACCGCTGCTTTCTCGAGGCAGCGCCATCCCGGGGTCGTCTTGCGGGTGTCGATAATCGTGGCCCCCGTCCCCCTGACCGCCTCCACAAAAGCAGCTGTCTTGGTTGCCACTCCCGACAGTCTCTGCACGAAATTGATCACCGTGCGTTCCGCGGTGAGCAGGGAACGAGCCTTCCCGGAGGCCTCCATCACATAGGCTCCGGGAGCAATCGACGCCCCGTCATGCAGCATGACGTTCACCTGAATGTTCTCGTCCACCCGGCGGAAGACTTCCGCTCCCACCTCCACACCGGCGACAACCCCGTTCTCCTTGGCGACCAGGAAGGCGCGCGCCATCCGGTCACCTGGAACGAAGAACTCCGAGGTGACATCCCCCGGGCCTATGTCCTCACCCAGCGCGAGATCGATTAATTGCGAGACCCTCTCGTCCACACCGGAGCCTAGGTCCGGCGCTTCCCCCCACGCAACCCACAAGTTGAGGCCCTCGCCCCCCTGACGGGTACTCTTTCAGTTCCCCACCACACTCACCACGATATTGCGTGAGTGACGAGCCCTCCGGTGCTCAAAAAGAAAGATGCCCTGCCACGTCCCGAGAGCCATGCGTCCGTCCACCACGGGGATCACCTCGCTCGTCCGGGTCAGGGCCATCCGGATATGCGAGGGCATGTCATCCGGCCCTTCCATGGTATGAATGAAATAGGGCGTATCTTCCGGCACGAGCCGCTCGAAGTATTCCTCGAGGTCCCTTCGCGCACTCGGGTCCGCATTCTCCATGATGACGAGGCTGGCACTGGTGTGCTTTACGAACACGGTCACCATGCCATCGGAAACTCCCGACTGACGGACCGTCGCCTCCACCTCCCTTGTAATCTCGTAGGTTCCCTTTCCGTTGGTCCCCACCACGAACTGTCCCGTCTCGGCAATCACGGGAGAACCTTGCCGTTCAGCAGGACTCCCCGCAATCCCGGGGACGGGAATTTTCCATCAAATCGGCCCGGATCCTTCCCGCATAATATACGATACATTTCCCGGAGTTCTTCCGCTTGAGGGAATGACATGAAAAAGCAGACTCCCATCGCATCCCGCCTTTGTCCGCGCCTCGAAGGGAGCATCGCCCTTCTGCTGTGCATCGCCCTCGCTTCCCTGTCCTCCGGAGAGGAAACCGGGGCGAAGGCTCCCGGAGAACCACCCCGGCAGCTGGGGCCCCACGGCAACGCCCACTCCATCAGGATTCTTGGGGCAAACTCGATCGACGAGCAGGAGCTCCGGGCAGCCTTGCTGCGCTCTCCGGTATTTGTGCTCTCCTCCCACCCCCGGGCAGAGTTCGCTCCATTCATCAACACCGTGGAACGACTGGTTCGCACCGGCCTGCAGAGATCCGGCTTTCCAGACGCCCGGGTGCATGTGGCCTGGGACCCTGAGCACGACGGGATCGTGATACGCATCCTGAACGAGGGGATCCGCTACAGATACGGCGGCATTCATTGCTCGGAGATGAACATCATCGGGGAGAATGCACTGCGGGACACATTGATCACCTCCCCTCCACGGGACATGGCCCGCAATGGGGCGGAAAAGGCATTCCGAGGAGCCGAGCAGGCCAAGCGCATCCCATCCCCGATCGTCAAGGAAGCTGCTGTCAACCTCTTCCCGCAACTTGCGGAAGAAGCCCGGACCCTCGATTGGTCGGCCAACATCATGAGTGATACCCGGGACCAGGAAGATTTCGACAATCTGTGGGCCCCCGGCAAATGGGCGGACTATCGCCTCTCGACCCTGCAACGGATAAGGAATGCGCTGCGCAGCACCTATGCGGCGGAAGGCAAACTGTTTGCGAAGTTCGATGTGAACTGGATTCCCCGACCCCGGGAAGGCGTGGTCGATCTTGAGATCAAGGTGCTCGATGAGGGGCCCGATACGACCCTGCGCAACATTCACTTCAGGGGAAACACGGTCAACTCCCGTGATGACCTTCTTACCTTTCTCTCCCCGGTAGTCCGTGGGGGAATGACCGTCCGGGGAGACTTCAAGGACCAAATCAGAAGGAAACTTTATGAGAGCGGTCGGTTTACCGGTTGGGATCTTCTCCTCGTACGGGACAGGGAGGACGCCAACCAGGCAGACCTCCTCGTCGTGCTGGCGGAACACTGGGAAGCACCTCCGTTGCTTGCTCCCCTGAACCGAAGGCAGAAGGCCCTGCTCCGGTTCGCCGAATGGATCAATGGCAACGCCCTCACGGAGAGTGATCTCGTCCTGTCGCTACATCTCAGGGGAGAGCATGAATTCAGGCATCTGGAGATTGCCGTTGGCGCAGCAGGGTTCGGCCTTGCGGCTGAAATGAAAAACGACCACCACCTCGGATTCGTGTCCACTGGTGATGGGAAGACGGACGTGCTCGTGCAGGCTGGAACCGGGTCCTTTCATGCCTCGTCAATCAACGAGCTTCCCGGCCCCCGGATCTTCATGCACGTGACGGATACCGTCGAGGAGGACTTCTCATTCGACCTTCCTCACGCCAGCCTGAAGACCGGCAGCATCGCTCTCGCTGCCGGCATTACAAATAGGAGCACGCTCGGGATCGATCTGAGATTCGACCCGGCCTCGGCACTCCGGGCATCGCTGAGCCATCAAAACCTGTCCATGCACTTCGAGAACGGCGAAGTCACCCTCGGTTCATTCATCCGCTTCGAGGAAGCCACCGGGCGACTGGTCGAACTTATCTTGCCCGTGGATGAAGAGGATGCGGAATCCTCGGCCATCCGTTTGAAAACAGAAAAGGGAGCGGTCGGGCGCCTTCGCAGGGAAACGCAAGATCATGGCACGACTCTTCCGAAGATCCACCTTGAGAACGGGGCCTCCATGCTGGGGGCCGCCCTTGGCACCATTATTCAGGCCGTTGCAAACGACAAAGAATTCCTCGAGGAAAACCCGACCGCGATGCTGCAACGCCTCGGAACGGGCTTCAAGGGCTGGACCCCGCTTGCTGAAGTGTTGAGCCAATCCTTCCAGAGCGTGGACTGGGGAAAAGCCGAAGACGAGGACCGCATGCAGATCCCGCTCGCTCCGGAAGACCTCACCCTCGTGCAGGAAGGAGGCACCTTGATTCTCCTGCTCGGTCTCGGCCTCTTTGAAGGCCTGTCCGCCATGCTGGAGCCTGGCTCCTGGCCGGATCGTGTCCTGCAAGAAACGCTCTATTACCTCGGTGGCCGACGAGACACCCTGAACAGGACCGCCACGGAGCTGCTGGAGGACCAGTCCATGGGTCCATTGGGCTCCCTTCTCTGCTCCGCCTTGCTGTCTCAGGCACAGCATGGAGCACAACGCTCCTTCGTGGAAAAGGCCCGAAGAGAGCTGACGCACGAGGGGTTTGCCAAGGACTGGCGCCTCTTCTTTCACGGGTCAGCCAAGGACGGCCACCACCCCATCGGCAAACTCATCGATGGTCTGCGTGAACTGGAGGAGGACTATTTCAACTCCCTGCTGCCCGACACGCCCCTGCGGCGCGTTCTGACCGATCTGATGACGGAACTACAGGCCTTGGAAGTAACCGCTACCCCGGAAAGCCTTGCACCCGTCATGAGGAAACTCTGGGAGGAACTCCACCCGGAGATGGCCCCGCTCATCGATGCATATCTGGAGTCGCTCCAACCGGTAGTGGACACCCGGGCGGTAGCCGCAACGGTCAACAGCTCAGTCCCCGTCTACCGGGGCTCAGTTCCCTTCATGGAGCGTACAGCGCATCTTCTCGGAATCGAGCAAACCGCCAGAACCGGCCTCGAGGAATGTATCAACTGGATACTTTTCGGGGAGGAGATGCGAAAGCGGAAGCTGATACCCACGCCCCAGTTCGTGGAGAACATGGCCGCCAAACTGGCAGACAGCCTGGGAACGGACGGATGGAAGCAGATCTCGGGAATGGGAATGACGAGGGAGCAATATCATGAATGGATTGCGCAACTGATCCCCGGCTACCAGTTCATGAGCAAGCATCTGAAGGACGCCACAATACGGGAGGAGGAGGTCAAGGCCTTCTACCTTGGTCGTCAGGATCTGTTCGGAGCGGTTGCCATTGTCCCGCTGCAAAAGCTGACTGTCAGGGTGGAGAGCGATGCAGGAATCCGGGAAGCGGCCCTGCAGAGACTTGCCGAGATAGTGAAGGCGGCGGGCAGTACTGAAAAAATGGCAGAGGTCTTTTCCTCGGAAGGACAACAGATGGCAGAGTCAGACAACGTTCATTACTCATCCTACGAAGCCGCCCGGCCTGCGGAAGATTATTCGCCCGCTCTTGCGACCGCGATCGCAGGAATTCCGGACGGGAAGATCAGTACGATCATCCGCGAAACGCTCAGGGACACGGAACTTCTTCACCTCGTCCTTATTGCAGGGGAGCGCAAGGTTGCCGAGTCACAACCCTTCGAACTCGTGCGAGACAAAGCCCGAAAATACGCCATCAAGGAGCGGGAAGCACGGCGACTGCGTGCAGCAGCACACATCCAGTACTTCAAACCACCTTCCAGCCCCGAGGAACTCGCACGAGCCGAGGCCGCCGCAAAAGCGCCACCCTCCGGGCGGGCTATGAAAGGTGGGAGATTCATCCACTCGTTCAAACAACGGCTCGCCGATACCGCAAAGAAACTCCAGGCAGGTCCGATAGCAGATAAGGACCCACCGGGGATTCCCAGTGGTCATGCGAATGACTACGAAGATGTCCGGTCCCAGGCCGCGACGGGCAGCGTCATGGCTCGATACACCCTCGGAACCTACGCAGAACGCGGAATCGGCACAGACCCGGGGATGGAGTCCGCAATTGACCATTACCAGCGGGCGGCCGGCGAAGGGTCATCACGGGCCATGCTTCGTCTAGCGGAAATCTACCGTCTCGGACTGGGAGTCGCGCGCAACCCAAAAAAGGCGAAGGACTGGATCACGCAGGCCGAGCACGCCATGCGGACTCCTCCGCAAAGGGCCCGGCACCCATGACAACATACTTGCGAGGAACGCCCCGGAACCTGCTTGGAAGGACCCCCGGGCAGCCGTACGGGCAGCGACGCGGACCGGAATCCCCTCGCCCCGGCCTTTTCATCCCCATGCCCTCGCCCCCCTCGCTTTCCTCGTTTTTGATGGGCACCCCAGTCTTCCTCGTCCTACTCTCCTTCCGTGACCGATCAGGAGATCATCGAGCAATGGAGGGACCAGGATGCCCCCCTCCTCCCGGTTCTCCATGCCTTCCACGATCGCGACGGCTACCTGTCCGACGACGCTCTCCACTCCATTAGCAGAGGCCTCGGGATTCCCCTCGCCGAACTTTTTGGGACAGTCACCTTTTACCATCACTTCTCCCGCGAGAAAGGTGGAAGGAACGCTCCCCGCGTCTGTACCGGCAACGTCTGCTGTCTCCATGGTGGGCGGGCCATTCTCGACGCCCTGGAGCCCGAGGGCGCCACCGCCATGCCCTGCTCGGGCCGTTGTGACGACCTCGTTCCCGTCATTCGAGGCGATCAGGTCTACGTTGGTCCGGATGCCCTCTCACTCCAGCATCGGGCCACGCCCATTCCGGATCCCAATCCAGCCGGGAGCGAGGAGTGTGTCTTTCGTGCCATCCGCGAGAAAGGTCGGGCCACCCTCAACGGATATCGCAACTCCGCGGGCTACGAGGGGCTCCAGGCTGCCACCCGGTCCACTCCCGGGGCCCTTGTGGAGACCATCACAAAGTCCAAACTCGCTGGCCGCGGGGGAGCAGGATTTCCAACTGGACTGAAGTGGAAGGCGGTCGCCGACGCACCGGGCACCCCGAAGACCATCGTGTGCAATGCCGACGAGGGCGAACCGGGGTGCTTCAAGGACCGGGCCCTCATGGACCATGATCCCTTTGCCCTCCTCGAGGGCATGACGCTGGCTGCCTATGCCACGGGAGCTCCGCGGGGATTCATCTACCTCCGCTACGAGTATCCTGAGACGCTCGGCATTCTCGAGCGGGCCATCGACGCTGCGCGCGCCGCAAATCTCCTCGGGGACAACATCCTCGGGGTGGCGGGGTTCAACTTCAACATTCGCGTTATCCGCGGGGCAGGAGCCTACATCTGCGGCGAGGAAGGCTCCCTTCTCAATTCAATGGAGGGGCGACACCCCTTTCCCCGGAACCGCCCGCCCTTTCCTGTCACCCATGGCTTTGAGGGCAAACCCACCGTCGTCAACAACGTGGAGACTCTCGCAGCCGCCTCCCAGATCGCGCGCAAGGGCGCGCAATGGTACTGCGACCTGGGAATCGGCGAGCACTCCGGCACCAAGGTCATTTCACTCTCCGGGGACATCAGGTCCCCGGGCAACTACGAGATTCCCTTCGGCCTGCCGCTCCAGACCCTGCTCCACGAGTGGGCCGGAGGCCCGCACGAGGGGCGCCGTATCCAGGCCGTCACAATGGCAGGACTGAGTGGAGGCTTCCTCGCCGGGGACGACCTTGAGGTTACCCTCGATGAACCGTGTATCCGGGCCTGCGGATCTTTCCTCGGCGCGGGCGGAATCATCGTCTTCGACGACAGCAGGAACATGGTTCAGGCCGCCCACGATGCGATGTCCTTCTTCGCTCATGAATCGTGCGGAAAGTGCTTTCCATGCCGGATCGGCACCCAACGACTTTCTGAGCGCCTCAATGGCGAAAGCGGCTCTTCCCTCGAACAGTGGCGCGAGGAGGTCGAGGACATCGGCAATGTCATGAAGGCCACCAGCGCCTGTGGCCTGGGAATCGCTGCTCCTCTTGTCACGGACAGCCTGATGCGCTACTTCCCCGATGCTGTCGAATCCCATCTGCAACCGGCAGACCGAATACCTTGAACAGCCTCCCCCTCCCGCACGCTGCCCACCTGAACCGCTCTTTCCTAGAAAACCGCCAACATGAACGAAGTTGCCGAAGACGTCCGCGTTCTCACCATGACCCTCGACGGGAACAAGGTGCAGTTCCACGAAGGGGAAACCATCTACGAGGTCGCTGAGCGTCATCGCAAGGAGGTTCCCACCCTCTGCTACGATCCCCGTCTGGAGTCCTTCGGAGCCTGCAGGCTCTGCGTGGTCGAGGTCGAGGGCATCCGCAACCCGGTCGCTTCCTGCACCACCGCGGCCACGGAAGGCATGGTCGTGCAGACTCATACCGGCGCTCTCGAGAAACACCGCAAGACACTGCTCGAGATGGTTGCGAGCGAAAACCGTGACCTCGAGGTGGATGAACTCTCCGGATACGCTTCCCAGGAACTCAACGACCTCCTCGTCCGCTACGAGGCCAAGACTGGGCGCTTTGCCGGCAAGACGAGCGGAACGTCCAATACGGAGGACGGCAACCCCTTCATCCTGCGTGACTACGACAACTGCATTTCGTGCTACCGCTGTGTCCGGGTCTGCGCCGAGCAGGAAGGCGACCATGCGATCAACGTGATGAACCGTGGTTTCTCGACGCAGATCACGACCGAGTTCAATAACGACCTGCGCGACTCGGCCTGCACCTTCTGCGGCCAGTGCGTTCAGACCTGTCCGACCGGGGCGCTCACCGACCGCAAGGCCATCCGGGCCGCTGATGCTCCCGGAGAGGTCAAAAAAACGCGCTCAGTCTGCCCCTACTGCGGCGTCGGCTGCGCAGTGGACATCCTCTCCAAGAAGGACCGGGTGGTCGGGATTCAACCCGCCATGGATGGCCCTGCCAACGAAGGAGCCCTCTGCATCAAGGGCCAGTTCGCCTTCGACTTTGTCCAGCACCCCGACCGACTCACCAAACCGCTCCTCAAGCAGGAAGACGGCACCTTCCGGGAAGCGGAATGGGATGAGGCCCTGCAGGTTGCCGCCGAGGGGTTCCTCAGGGTGCGTGAGAAATACGGCCAGAGAGCCGTGTACGGAGTGGCCTCCGGGCGAGCCCCGCACGAGGCCGCCTACACCATGCAGAAATTCATCCGGGCAGGGTTCGGAACCAACTATATAGACAATTGTAGTCGTGCTTGACACGCACCCACGGTGGCCGGTCTGGCCGCCACGATAGGACGAGGCGCAATGAGCAACCCGCTCCGCGATATGGAGCACCCGGATGTCATTTTCTGCATCGGCACCAACATGACCGAGTGTCACCCGGTCGCTGCCACCCGCCTGAAGAAGGCTCTCGCCCGCGGAGCCCGGATGATCGTGGCCGATCCCCGCGAGATTTCGCTCGCCCGCATGGCGGACCTTCACCTCCCGATCCGGGTCGGCTCCGACGTGGCCCTCCTCCTCGCCATGGCACACGTGATCGCACGCGAGGGCCTGGTCGACCGCGAATTCATCGACGCGCGTACCAGCGGCGGTCAGGAATTCCTTGAACACGTGAAACAATTCACCCCTGAGTGGGCCTCTCCGATCTGCGAAGTTCCTGCCGCCGACATTGAGAAGGCCGGCCTGCTCTACGGACAGGGCAACCCGTCGGCCATCTACTACACCCTCGGCATCACGGAGCATATCTGTGGCGTCGATAACGTGCAGTCACTCTGCAACCTCGCACTCATGACAGGCAACCTCGGACTCGAGGGCGGAGGTATCAATCCGATGCGGGGCCAGAACAACATCCAGGGAGCGGGTGACTGCGGAGCGGTTCCCAATAATTTCCCCGGCTTTCAACCCTGTCACCTTCCTGAATTCGCTGACAAATTCAGCGAGGCCTACCAGACGGAGATCGCCGCCGAAAAGGGCATCACCAAGGTGAGTGCGCTCAACCAGTGCGGAAAGGGCATCCATGCCATGCTCATTGACGGTGAAAATACGGTCGTTTCCGATCCAGACATGAAGCACTGCGAGCAGGCCCTCAAGGCGCTCGACCATCTAGTCGTAATCGACATTTTCCTCACCGAAACAGCCAAACTGGCTGACGTGGTCCTGCCTGCCACTGCTTTCGCCGAAACCGACGGCGTTCAGACCAACACCGAACGCCGTGTCCAGCGCCTGCGGGCCGCAGTGCCCCCTCCGGGCGAGGCGAAACCCGACTGGTGGATCATCTCCGGCATCGCCCGGCGCATGGGCACTCCCGGGTTCGAATACGAGTCGGCCAAGGAGGTCTTCAATGAACTGTGCTCCCTGAGCCCGATCTACAGCGGACTGGACTGGGACCGTATCGAAAACGGCTCCTACCAGTGGCCGGTGCCCGACCGGGAGCACCCTGGAACGCCTCGCCTGCACGAAAAGGAATTCAAGAACGGCCGTGGGCTCTTCAAGATGATTGGTTACCGCGATCCCGCGGAAGTCATCGACGACGATTATCCGGTCTGGCTCACCACCGGAAGGCGCCTGCAGAGCTACCACACCCGCACCCAGACCGGGCGGAGCTCCGGAATCGATTATCTCCTCAACGAGGAATCTCTGGAAATCCACCCCGCGGACGCCGAGGACTGGGGAATCGCGGACGGGGAGATTGTGAAAATGGCCAGCCGCCGGGGAGAGATCCAGATCAAGGCCCGTCACAGCGAGGTCTCCCCACGGGGCACGGTCTTCACCAGTTTCTCCTTTGCCAGCGTGCCGGTGAACATCCTTACCGGAAGCGGGTACGACCCCGTTACGGAAACAGCCGAACTGAAGGTCTGCCCCGTCCGCCTGACCAAGCTGTAGCTCCCGGGACCACTGGGAGCTGGAGAGCCCCGAAGGACCCTGCCCGCGTGTCAGGAAACCACCCGCTCGCTCGCTGCGTAAAGATTGAAACGTGGTGGCCGCAGAAACCCGACCACGGTCTGGTTAGACTCAAGGGCGAATTCCACCGCAAGAGAGGAAGGGGCCGAGATCCCGGCCACCAGGGGAAGTCGCCCTGCCAGCGCCTTCTGCATCAACTCGAAGGAGAGGCGCCCGGACATAAGAACAAAACACTCCGTGAGGTCCACCTCCTCGCGCAGGGCCCAGCCCAGGACCTTGTCCAGCGCATTGTGTCGCCCCACATCCTCCCGCAGAACCAGCAGACGCCCCTCGCGATCGAAAATAGCCGAGGCGTGAAGTCCCCCGGTTTCCTCGAACGTCCTCTGCGCGGTCCTCATCTCGGCGGGTGCGCCAAGGAGAGCAGACTCCGGGAAGGTCGGACCGGGGTCCACCGGAGGATGAACCGAGGTAATCGCCTCGATGCTCGCCTTCCCGCAAAGACCGCAGGATGAAGCGCTGAACAAATGTCGCGTCAGGCGGTCGAAATCGACCTCCACCCCTTCCGACAGGAAGACGAGGGCATGGTTATCCTTCGCCTCGAGTTCAATACGCGCAATATCCTTCCGTGACCTGATGACTCCCTCGGTCCACAGGAATCCGGTCGCCAGCTCCTCGTCCTGCCCCGGCGTCCGCATGACTACCGCGACCGGACAGCCATCAACCACCAGTTGCAAGGGCTCCTCCACCGCCACCCGGTCCACATCAGGGAGACCGGTTGATCCCACCCGGGTCACTGCGAGCTGCCTGTCACCATCTCTCGGCATTGCGAGACCATCGCCGCCCCGCTCCCACTTGGCAAGTTTCCCGCCGGCACGCAGTTTTCTCCACGATTTCAATCCTCCGTCCCTGCTAGGCGCAGGAAAAGTCTCTCTTCGGCAGCTAGCGCCACCCGGACGACCCGCGTTTCCATTGTCCCCTGCGCGCTCTCCAAAACATCCGGAACCGTCGTCCAGGTCACGAGGTCCGTGGACGTCTCCACCCGGAGCGTCACGCCCGGGCGTGCCCTGTCCCACTCGAAGCGGATGACCACATCGTCCCCTTCTCGACCAATCTCTGCCGCCGGGCCATCAACCAACCTGGGATCCAGACCAAGGGCATACTCCAGGAGGTTGGGCACGTCATCGAGGTCGAAATCCTCCAACGGGCCGCTCCCGGGCTGATTCCCCGGTCCGAACCGACCCTCTCTCCATTCCGCATACCCGGACGGGGCCCCGGACTCGCGCAGGCTGGGCGGCAGCCCGGTCCAACTGGTCGCCAGCGGCCCGAATCCATCGACAGCAGCCCGGTTCAGGGAGTTCCCTCCTCCTCCGGCACTGGTTGGCCACGGCGCGCTGCTGAAGTAATTCACCAGGTCCTCGGTCACCACCGGATGGAACCCGGGCTCTCCGGGTAGCGGATTGTCCGGACGCTGGAGGCGAATGGAACCGCGGTCATTGCGCAGAGGGCCGTCCCGGAAGGGACCGACGAGGACAACTTGATCGCTGATTCCGTAAGCCGAGCGAAACCCCGTGGCCGCCACGGGGTCCAGGTCCGGGTCGAAGCCCACCACCACCAGGGCTGCACCTGGTGACAAACCATGCAGGGACGTAAACTCAAAATCCACTCCTCCCCGCAACTTCCAATGATTCAGGTTCTCGGTCACATCCCCGGTATTGCAGATTTCAACGTATTCGAGCCCTTCCTCACTCCCTCCCGCTGGATGATACATCACCTCGGAGAGAATGACCGGCCCGACCTGCGGAGCACTGTTGGACGCCCCCAGGGTCTGGGTCACCATGCTGACCAGGTAGCCACTCCCGGACCCGTCCGGCCAGCGCCCCAGGGATTCGCCATCACGGGATCCATCAAAGCGCACCTCGTCCACGAAGCGTACCGGGACTCCCCCGGCATTCCCTTCCACCAGCCAGACCTCGTCGCCACGTGCACTGTTAAGCGCGAAAGAACGACCGGCCCTCCAACTGCCACGCGCCTCATCATCATCGAGGAATGTTACATCGATCTCGAAAGTCGTTGCCCCGGTCACCCGCACGAGGTGACTTCCATCGTAGCTGGCGATCCCCCCGTAGCCGGAGATCGTGACCAGATCACCGGTACTCAAGGCATGGGGTCCTGAAGTCGTGACGGTGGTGGGGCTGGCAGCCACTGTTCCACCGTAGGAGGATACCGCAGCTCCCGGTCCGGAGTTGAAATCCTCCTCACCAAAAACAAGGTATCCACTGCTCTCGAGCGCAGTGGAGGCCGGGATCCTGAATGATTGCAGGACACCGACCCCATCCGAGAGAAACCAGCCGCCCACGTTGATCTCTTCTCCTGTGCGATTGTGCAGTTCGATCTGATCAACAGCTGGCAACGACGAGTGACTGAGCACCTCATTGATCACAACGCGTCCATCCGGGCCACTTCCAGCGGCGCCGGGCGAGCCGTGGTATTCACTGCTTGGCCGCCAACTGGCCGGCATATTGTAATCACCCTCGCGATTGACGAGTTCGAGGGAGGACCCCAGTCCGTCCGCTCGTGTGGGCCAGTCTCCCACGTCATTAAACACAAAATCATGCGCGGTCACCCCCGCGGCCGTTCTCAGGACAATACGCTCGCCATCGTTGCTGAGAGCTCCACTGAAAGTCCCGGCTGGCACTACGCCCGGATACCGGAGGGCGAATACATCCGGGTCCCTGACCACCACAACGCGTCCACCCGCCGGAAGAACGGCGTTTCCGAACCTGAGCGCAATTCCGTCTTCGAACTCCGCCCCGGCCAGGTTCACGTCTCGTCCCGAGACATTCTCGATCTCGACGAACTCGAACAGGTCCGGGTTCCCGACGTTGGCGGGCAACCCCGCACCCGCGACCTTCTCCGGATAAGTTGCCGCCACTGGATGATAATGGATCTCGCTGATCGCCAGGTCGGATGGTGTCGCCAGAGGTTCCGCGAAGAAAAACCCTTCCTCGATCGCAGACCAGGTCGATCCGCTCCGGACCCGTGCCCGCACCAGCCCGCTGGACGGCAGACTGATTGCTCCACCCCCACCAACCGAAATCGCCTCGGGGTTGACCGCTCCGCCCACCAGCCGGGGATCGCTGCCATCCAGCGTATAGTAAACCGTGCCGGAGGCCGTCACCGTCAGGGGGCGGCCGGATGGAACCACTCCGCCCCGGCGGGGCACTCCATTGATCACGAAATTCGGAGCCGCCACCGAGGGATAGAATCCGCTCGAGCGGTAGCGCCCGAACACATTCCGGTTACGCACTGGAAAGTAGGAACTGCGGAGCCGCGCCTGCTCCGGCAACCACTCACCTTCACGGCTGTAAGGCGTGCCCCGGCGGTGATCTCCCCACCGGGCGGACTCTGCAATAATCGCACGGTCCAACGAGCTGGCAAACTTCATCCAGCGTTGCTCACACGCCTCCGGAGTAAGCGCCCCGTCAAAGTAGAAGTGCTTCTGGATCCGGTCTGCAAACCGAAGTCGATATTCGTCCAGTCCGTCCATCGTGGTCCGAATCCCAAGGGGATCCAGCGGCTGATTCGTTGCACTCGGGCTCTCGAGGGTGCGTTCCGCATCCCAGGAAAAAACCTTCCAAGGCATCATTCCTTCCGGACGCCCCCCCCGGAAAGGACCTCCCCCCGCAGCGCGCCAGTTGCCATTGCTCTTGAGGTCGCTGTTGGCTCCAAAGCGGTTGATGATCTGGTAATCGATGTAGGTATCCACATCGAGCACCTGCTGGATCTCCTCCCAGTCGCGTGAGGACACGACCGACCGCATTGCGTTCCAGGCCGTAGCGTTCCCATCGATATACTCCGATCCATTGCGGGCATCGAGCAGGTCTGCATCGCCCCCGTTATAGGTGGCGTAGTGTGCCGCATCCTGTCGCTCGCAAAGATTGTGCACTCCCCAGTAAAGCCCGTTGACGAAGAGGTGAACCATGATTCCCCGCCCGGCGTCCTCATGTCCCATCTCATACAGCGATTCCCTTACCCACTGATCACGGATCATCGAGCCCCGACCACGCTGCCCGGAATCACGATGAATCCAGGAATTGTTGTAGCCGGCCCGCAGAACGAGGACATTATAGGAGTTGATGGGGCTGTCTTCGAAGAGATCAGCGCGGAGCCTCCCCTTGCCATACTCGTCCCGGAAACGGAAACTGAGTGAGTGCTTGGGACTTGCACTGGGGTTACGACTCGCCCCGCCCTGCACCCTGATCCCACAGTTCTCACCCCAGTCCCTGCGCCAGTCCTCCTCCGCCGGGATGAATTCCGCGGCACAGTCTCGCTCCCAGGCGAACCCCTTGCTCTGCGAGTTGGTATATATCCCGTTCCCTCCGGAGAAGTCCACACGGCTCATGGACACGGCCACGGTGGGAATATCCCGCATCCCCTGAAGCATTGCCTGCGCCACGCTCAGGCCGGGGTGACCACTGGAGGGTGAGGTCGACTGCGAAATGTCAGTATCCATCTCGTAGTCTCCGGAGGTCAGGTTTCCCCACCCGCGCGGTTGCCGCTGCTGGAGAAAGGTCGCGTTGACGCGACCTGCGTCCATTCCGTCACTCCCGACATTATCCGTATTGAGCAGAATGTAGGTATGACTGTCTACGTTGCTGGACTGCAGGCCGGACTTGAGAGCGGCCGCCCGCAACGGGGTAGTCCGCGAAATTGCAAGTGGACCGGTGTAAAGGCGGGCCGAGGTCGTCCGGCCGCCGGCCGCATTCAGAGGAGAGCTTCCGTCCGTGGTGTAGTAGATCTCCGCTCCCGGAGTGGCCGAAGTAATGGTAACCATCACGCGACTCGAGTAATAGCCGCGGTCCGGATCGAACTTGGTGTCGGCCACCCGCGCCACGCCCCCGCTGTCGTTTGCTGAGCCCGGGGTTGGCTCAAAGAAATAAACGGGGTCCTCACTCACCGGGTGCAACCCATAGGAAATATCATTGTCCTGTCCCGGGTAATCAGAGCCGGCCGGACCATACTCACTGCTTACCACCCCCCCGGGAGTGACCAGCCCGAGATACTCCCCACCGGAAGAAAGCGCGAAATTGGTATGAAGATTTCCCTGCGAATCCCGGGCGTTGTCCCCGGAGGCGTAGACCACCAGGTAACCTCCTCCCGGCACATTCGTTCCCGGCGGAAATGCCCACTGGGTCGGATCTCCGGGGTTATCAGTGAGGTGCCAGCCCCCGAGATCGAGAACCGAGGCGCTCCGGTTGTGAATCTCAATCCAGTCGTCAGTCCTTCCTGCTACCTGCCCTGCAATCGGCCACCAGCTGTTCGGATTGCTGGACTGCCCCCCATCATTGGCGGCCATGAACTCCGTAATCTCGAAATCTCCCGTTGCGAGAGTGGTGAATTGCAACGTGGTTCCGGCCCAGGTCGCCCCCCCACTGTTCTGGGCGAAGGCACGCACATAGTAGGTAGTGGATGACAACAACCCGGTCACCGAAAGTTCAAACTCCCCGCTCTGCTCACCCACACCCTGACTGTCCTCCCAGGCCTGGGGATCAGAGCCTCCGTCACTGCCCCCCCAGTAAAGGGTCACCGTCGGAGCGTCCCCACCGGTGGAGGTGACTTCTCCGGACAGGCGGGCCGCACTTCCCGTGATACCGGTGGCTGGTCCCGTAATTACCGTGGAGGACTGGTACGCTGGAGTCTGGAAACTGGCTGTAGTTGGCGCCCAGGCCCAGCCACCCCCGTTTTGCACATAACTACGGTAGTAATAGGTCGTCCCCGCAGAGAGGTTGAAGAGGCTGTTCGCAAAGACTCCGGACTCTGCGCCGAGGACAACGGACTCGTCCCAGCCCGCGGGGTTGGTGGCCCCGTCATTCATACCGAAATAAATCGTGACACTGGGTGACTCCCCACCCGTGTCAACCACCTCTCCCTGCACCTCCGCCGAGGTGAACGAGACGGCGGAAGCGGGCAGGTTGACTACACTGGGAGGCCCCGGCAATGCCCCCGATGTGAAACTGGCCGTTGAGCCGGCCCAGGCCGAGCCCCCGGGGTTGCTCGCAAAGCTTCGGAAATAGTAGGTTGTCCCGGGCTGCAGTCCAGACAGCTGGCTGATGAAAGCCCCTCCCTGCTGGCCGAGATCGAACGACTCGGCCCACGACCCCGTATTAGTGCCTCCATCGTTGTCTCCCCAGTAGAGCGTCACCACCGGAGTCACCCCCCCGGTATCAGTCACCTCGCCCCCAATGGTTGCGGAAGATGCTCCCACGCCGGAGGCTGTCGAGTTGATCACCGTGGGGGACTGGGGAGGAAGGGCGCCGGCCGCCGCCCAGTCAACGGCCTGTCCGAAAAGGGTTCTTCCGTCTTCGGTGAGGCTGCTGAAGGTTGTTCCCTTCAAGCCGAAGATCACCCGCCGGGCCGGAGCACTGCCTCCTCCCATGAGGACTCCTCCCTCCTCGACCACGCTGAGAAACTTATTCGCGGGGGTATCATCATCCTCGGCCAGGTGCACGACGTCCGCGGCCTCGGGAGCTACCGACCAGAAGACAGTCTCCGCCCCATTGACCAGCTGCACGATCTCACCCGTCGAAAACCCCGCTGTGATGACATGCTCCCCGATGATTCGGATTCTGTGATCACTCTCCGATTCATTCAGCCGGGTCGTCACGCCGAACTCCCCGGCCTGGTCATTGTCCGTAATGACGCTCTCCCAGTTGAGAACTGGAACAGCAGAATCATGAAACTTACCACGAATCGAGCCCGAGCTCACGGTGGAGGAAATGATGATCAGATCGAATCCATCCTCATCACCCGCGCGGCTTACACCATCTTCCAGGTAACTGACATTCGCTGCACCGTAGCGTTCCTCGAGGTAAGTCATCACCTCGTCGTCGGCCTCGGCAGTGGGAGTGTTCGAACCGCCAATAAATAGAATCGAAGTGGCGCCCAGCGGAAGCGACGCACCAATCGTGAAGAGACACAAGAGGGCCACAGCCCGGAAAGGGGGAATATCTGGCATGGGGGTTGAGATAGGGGGTCCTGAATCTAATGCCTTCTGGACTCCAACTCGAATGCCAAAATCCGCGCCTGCCGGAGGCCCGCGTCGCCTGCTTCCCTGTTAAATAAGTCCTTGAAACGAAATTCGTTTTCTGTTTACTAAATACTAAATGACCGGTTTTGGGGAGCATCTCAGAGTGAAACGCCTGTCTCTCAATGGACAGAAGCCAGGACACTACTCCCTTCGCAGGGTCTCCCGAGAGGCTGGGATCAATCCCTCCTACCTCAGTCTCATTGAGAACGGCAAACAGGCTCCCCCCGGCGAGGAAACCACCGTGCGACTGGCCGGAATCCTCCGGGAGGACCCGGATGCCCTGCTCGCGCTGGGAGGCAAGGTCGCCTCGGACCTGCAGAAAATCATTACCACCCGTCCCACAATCCTTGCGAATCTTCTGCGGGCCCTGGAATCTCAACCCGACGAAGCCATCCTGCGCATCATGGAGGATCTGCAGAGCGGACACCCGGAAAACGCGCAATAGGGAGCGCACACCTCCACCTCTTCTCTCTCAATCCAGGCGACCGGTAGCGCGGGCCCAGGCCCCCCGCATCTCTCCCATTGCAACGATGCAATCATTCCACACGGCAGGCCACGTGCTGATGCCGTAACCGCTTGCCACCGGCCCAAGCTCGGGCACAACCCAGAGAACATTGTGGGGCCTCGGACCGGCCAGCCAGCAGGAGAATGCAGCCTCCACGAAAGGCAGATAATCAAGAAATTCCTGCGTGAGCGTATCGGTGCCGTCGGTCACTGCAATCTGACAGTGATGCCCATTGAACGGGCGGCAGTGGAGCAGATTTCCCTGCTGCAAAAGCTCCGGGCGATCCAGCAGGCGCTTCGAAAAATCATCAGGGCTCAGGTGCTTGATAATGGCAGGGTGGGAGTGATCCACATTCATGCGCAGAATTCTCCCCGTCGCCTCCCGGTAACCGTCCGCGATCGCATAAGCTTTCTCCGGGGTTTCCGTACATGTGTCCCGGTGAACTTCGAGATGCGTATTGGCCCCCTGTCTCTCATCTTCCTCCATGAGCAGGATGGTCTTCTCGATCGCTTCCTCCAACGGAGTATCGTGATCGCACAACTGCACATTGATCGTTTTTGCCCCGCAGTCCATCTGCGCCCGGATCAGGTCTGCATAGTCCGCGGGATCATCCGCATCAAAGAGCCCCGAAAACTCGAGAGCGCATTTGTCGAGAAGTTCCTTCAACTGGCGACTGCCCCGCCAGTTGACGCCATCAAACCCAGCAGCCTTCACTGCCGCCACCTTCTCTGCGAGAGACCACTCGTCCTCCTCCGAAGGGTGCTGCTCCAGAGTCCACAAGTTCGCAATAAACCGGATCTCAGGTATCGAATCAGTCACACCCCGAGTAAACCCGGAGCGAACCCGCATGACCAACAAATCCTTTTTCAGGCACTCGAACCCGCGCCCTTCCTCCCCGGGCCCACCAACTCCCGGCCTCCGGGAGTAGTCGTCCTTGAGAAGGACCGGACCCGGGCGTAGTCTCTGCGCATGGCCTGCAAGTGCCAAAGTTCCCAATTCAGGATCCACATCACCTCCGCCCTGGCGCTGCTGATTTCGTGTCCCGGTACCGGAGCCGCAACTTACCGCAGTTTCAACCTCCCCTGTCTCGCTCCCCTCCTCCAGCAGGTCAACCCCGAGGCACCCACTACCGTCAACCTGGCCTTTTTGCGCGGCCCATGGCGGGCGCCCATCCGCCGCACCGATATCGGCGCCGTCCACTTCCCCATCACAACCGCCGACCCGGCAGCCCAGCGCTGGTTCAACCAGGGTGTGGCCTGCCTTCACGGACAGGCCCACGCAGAGGCCGAGCGTGCCTTCCGCCAGGCTCTTCTCCGGGACCCCTCCAACCCCATGATCTTCTGGGGGCTGGCCGTTGCCAATGAGCAACGTCCCGGGCGAGCGGTTCTCTTTGCGGATAACGCCCTCCGCCGCATCAACAACGCCACTACCGGCCGGGAGCGTCTCTGGGTCAGAAGCCTTTCCAACTTCTACGGCCTCGATCGGAATGACGCGGCCGCCTCCCTCTCCGAAACGGTATCCAGCCGGGAGCCGGACCCCTCACGTCATCGGCGACGCATCCGGGACCTCGAACAACTGGCCCTTTCCTACCCTGATGATCTCGAGGCGAAAGCCTTTCTGCTTCGCCAACTTGTCTTCGATCTGCACCGCTCCGGGATTGAACTCACCAGCCACCTCGCCGTGGACCGCCTCGCTGAGGAAATCGCCCGCCTTGCACCCAGCCATCCCTCTGCCCATTACCGGATCTTCCTCTGGCTGAATGAACAGCCCGCTCAGTCCCTCACCCATGCGCGTTCCAGTTCCGGTATCGCACCCGGTCTGGCTGATTCATGGCGTTTCGCTGCCGAGGGATGGAGAGCAGGCGGCCGCCCCCATGAGGCAATCACCCTGCTGCAATGCGCGCTTCGCAGTCACCACCGCGAGATGCTCGATCATCTGCTCATGCCTGATGCCGTTGAGAGTCTCGGTTCAAACTACGCGGCCCTCGGAGAAACCCTCATCTCGATGGGCCGACTGGAGGAAGCGTGCACACTGGCAGACTCCCTCCTTCGCCTGCCCCGCAGCCTGACCGGAACCGGCCTTACGGCAAACGCCTCTGAGCTCCTCATCCTGGGACGCCGGTTGCACGCCCAGGCAGCCCTGGAGGCCGGGAGGAACGAGGCTGTCTCAGCATTCTTCCGCCCGGACGTCCGTTTCGCCCCGTCGCCTGGATCTCCACGGGAAATAGCCCAGGCGCACTACTGGATGGGCCTCGCACTCTGTGCTCTCGAGCGAACAAATGAAGCTCTCCCTCTCGAGCACTCCCTTGAAAAAGCCGCCCGGACCCATGCGGATGATCCGTTTATCACAGAACGGTTCCTGGGCCTTCGTTACTTTCGACGCCTCTGCGTCAGGGAAGATCCGGGTAAGCTTCTTGCACCGCCCCACCTGCCTGCCCGAATGCATGCCCGCGCCTGGCAGGCGCTCGGCAGGAAAGAGACTGCGGGACAAGTGGCACGGGATCAGCTGACACAGAGCCCCGGGGCACTGTTTGCAACCGCCCTCTATTGCTCCACCAGCTTTGAAGCAGGAAACCATGTTGCAGCCGCCAGGGCTTTTGACCGCACCTTCCGCCAGAATGTCCTGCGGGCCGACCGCGAGCTCCAAGCCTTCCCCACCCTCGACAAGGTGGCTTCGGCCCTGAGCCTCCCAAGACGTTGGACCCTGCCTCCCGGCAATCTTGAGCCAACCGACGTCCCGGGAGAGGCTGGAACGCTGGGACCGGCCTCCTGGTCCCCTCCCCGGGCCCCCGGCTGGAGGCTTCCCAATCACGCCGGCCGTCCGGTCAGCCTCTCAGACTTCAGGGGCCAGGCCGTCCTGATACAGTTTTTCCTCGGGGTAAGCTGCCCCTACTGCCTCAAGCAGCTCGAAACCTTCCGGACCTCCCTCGAGAACTATCGCAAGGCCGGCATAGAAATGATCGCCATCAGCAATGACCCCGTGGCAACCCTCGCCCGTCGTCTCGGAAACGCCGAGGAAAAGACCGCGGAAGCGCGGAGAACATTCCCTTTCACCATTCTTGCCGATCCGGGACTAGGCACCTTCCGGAGCTATAATGTCTTTGACGAATTTGAAGGCGGTCCCATGCATGGCACCATTCTCATCGGTCCGGGGGGCCGGATCCTTTGGAGCAACGCCGGCCACGAACCGTTCACCCACGCTGAGGGTCTCCTCGCAGAAGCGACCCGCCTCCTTCACCCCCATCAATCCAAACCCCAGACCCCGCCTCGCCGTGATCCCCCTCTACGGTAGTTTCGCTCCCGGAGACAAGCCTTTGCCCACCGCGGCTGTAACGCCCCCGGGCGACTGCGCGTCTACCTGCAATAGGAACCATGCTCCGGGCGGAGCATGCACCAAACCCTCCCCTCACAGAAACCTGTGAACCCCCTCCAGAAAATTCTGCCGGAGATGCCCCTGATCAAGATGCCTTTCCCCTTCCCGTTACGCTCCGGCCTCGCCGTATTCCTTTTCGCATTCGTCCTTCCCCTGCAGACCCGCGGCCAGACCGTCGTCCTGGATTCTGACGGCGATGGTCTTCTGGATGCATGGGAACTTCAGCATTTCGGAGCCCTCAATCACCCCGAGGGAGCTCCTCATCTCGATCCCGACGGAGACACCTGTCCTAATCTCAAGGAGAGCCAGGATGGCACAGACCCAAACGACCGGGCGGACTTCCTGCAGATGGACGGAACGATCCTGAAGCCGGGGGAAATGGTCATCAGCTGGAACACCCGCCTGGGCAAGCGATACCAGATAGAAATCTCGAACGACCTCCGCACCTGGAGGCCGGTGCGCAACGGAGCCGGCACCACTCCTCTCAACTGGTTCGGAACGGGCGGACAGCTCACCGTCGATTTTTCAGATCCCGACGCGCCCGTCATCCGCGGTGGAGTGACGCGGGAGGTCTGGCACCACGGCAATCGGAACGGGTCAATCGCAGCCCTGCGACGACATATCAGGCCCGACCCCGGCGCCGCAGAAACTCCCGCGGATGGAATCGAATGGCGCGCCAGCCTGAAGGGGCCGAGCAACTATGGCGATCATTACGGGACGCGATGGCGTGGATTCATCGTTCCGGAGCACACCGGGGTTCACAACTTCTATATCGCGGGCCGGCATCAGTGCGAGTTCTGGATCGATACCAGTGGCAACCCGGAGGACGGCGCTGGTCTCCAGCGGCGCTGCTGGCTCCACAACCCGGATCTCACCGAGGAAGAAGACTGGGATTACCTCGCCTCACACGGTGTCAGCGACACCCAGAAGTCCATCGATCTCAGACTCACAGCCGGCCGGCGATATTACTTCGAAATCTACCACAGCCACAACGCTCAGTGGGATCATCTCGCGGTTGGATGGGAACTCGATAACAGCGGACGTATTTCCGTTGTGCCGGGAAACTGCCTTGAACCCTACGGGGATTTCTTATCGGGGCAGGATTACTCCGACAACAACGTCCCCGCCCTTCTCGATTCCGGTGAACGAAAGTTCGTTCGCGTGTCCACCTTCGGCCCCCTGAGCCCACTTGCCCTCGATGCCGACGGCGATCGCGTCACAGACGACATCGAGAACATCCTCGACGGCTACCAGTTCTTTCGACCGCAGAGCGCGCGCCCCGGATCGCCCGACGGGGAATCCCTCACCCGGGCGGGCCAGGCCTCTCCTCCCGACGACCTCATCACCGTTGAAGTCTCCGATGATACTGGCCGGGAAAACAACGGAACCAGTGCGGACGGAATCCCCCGATCCAAGAACGTGGCACGAATCCTACTCAAGCGGAGCGGTTCACTCGCTCCCCAGAACATCATCTTCTCCCTTAACGGGCCTGCCGATCCACGCAGCAAGGGCACTCCCGGAAAGAATGACTACGTCCTCGAACTGCCAAATGGCACTCCTTTGACCCGGGACCTCCTGAGCGGTTCATACATCGCCACACTCCCATTCGGCGGCACCGAGGTCGCTGTCGAGATCAGGCCACTTCCCGACGAAGTGGTCGAATATCCAGAGGAATTGAACCTCGTTCTCTCCCCTTCCGGCGGGAACTACGCCGTAGGCAACCCCTCCCGGGGCACCGCCGACCTGGTGGACGCGCGCGATGACCCGGAATTCAACAAGTACTACATTGGAAGCTTCTCCCGGGACCCTGCCGCCAGCATGCCCACGAGCGCAACCGGATCCACCCTCCTCGTCCTGAATGGCAGCAATACGGTAGCCACCATCAACGACTACTTTGAGAACCTCAGCTCAAGCCAGACCAATACCCACGTCCACAAGGCTTCCCTCGCCGGGATCACCTACACGTCAGGCCCCGTGGTGGAATCAATCACGCAAGACGGCACCGAGAACGGCATTCCACTCCTCGGGCCCGTCAGTAACTATACCTACCGCATCGAGCCCCGCGGGGCCTTCTCCGTGCAGGACATCATTGACTCTCTCGAGTATGACAACCCGAAGCAGGGGGCTCCACCCGGCACAACACCGCTCTACAATAACAAGCACACCGTCAACAATGGTGGCGGGGAGATCTGGGCGATCTACCAGCGGAGGCCGGCCTCGGAGCTCTCCCCGGAGGAAGGAGGCCGGATTCCACCCGCTCCACCGGTCGAGCCAATCGATCCTGATGCGGAGCGGGACAAACTCCGACGGGAAGTCACCCGCTTCCTGACCCAGGCCACATTCGGTCCAACCGAGGCGGACATCGAGGAACTTCTCTTCGAAGTGATCCAGAACCACGGTGGAGATCGTATCGCGGCATATGATGCCTGGCTTACAGAACAATGGGCCCTTCCCCAGACACTCGTCAGGGACCTTGCCCATGCCATGGACATGCAGGAGTTCACCTGGCGCGGCTATTTTGATTCAGAACGCAACAGCGCAGCCTCTCCTCCCCCGGTTGCACCCGGAAACTGGCCCAGCTGGCCGTCCCCGGACATCTCCCGGTTCGACTCTCTCGACTCCTCGACCTGGCAGGTCCCTGATGCGGACTTCCCCATGACCGGGGCACAGGAGAATGCCCTCGACAATATTCTCGGGAGCCCGTCACACCAGAATAGACGGCGCGCCCAGTGGACCATCATGGCAAACGCCCGGGACCAGCTGCGGCAAAGGGTAGGATTCGCCCTCTCGGAAATCACGGTTATCTCCGAGAGCGTCGCCCAGCTCCGCTCCCACCACATCGGAATGGCCCGGTGGGCAGACATGCTGGCCGAAAATGCAGACGACCACTTCCGGGAACTCATCGAGGATGTCAGCTACTCCCCGGTCATGGGCAAGTACCTGAGCCACCTGCAGAACAGCAGCGAGACGTCCTCCGGAGTCCCACCGGATGAAAACTACGCCCGGGAAATCATGCAACTGTTCACGATCGGTCTCTTCGAGCTCTGGGACGATGGCTTCGTCAAGCTGGACCCCGTTCGTTTCAACCTTATTCCGACCTATGACAACAACGACATCAGGGAACTCGCCCGAGTCATGACCGGCATGAGCTGGAGCACCAACAGCGCACTTCATACAAACTGGGACAGCCCCAGCCTCAATCGCAACAACCCTCCCCTGGGCTGGTACGACGACTCTGCCGGAAACAGCTGGTATTCGTCACGCTACAACTATCCGATGGCCTTCTATGCCGACCGGCATGACAAGGGCAGCAAAACCATCGTCGGAGGCGTGGTCATCAGCAACAACGGGACTGCGGACGGCCGTTATCGGAACGAGGGCGACAAGGACCTGCGCGACGTCCACAACCTGCTGGCGGGCACCCAGCTCAACACCAGCACCAAGTCCTTCGCCCCGACATGGTCAAGTGATCCCAGAGTGAATCACCAGACTACCCCGGTGTTCATTTCCTATCGCCTGATCCAGCGCCTGGTGACCAGCAATCCCTCCGGCCCCTACCTCTACCGCGTGAGCAGGGCATGGCGCGAAACCAACGGACAACTGGATAAGGTCGTGCGCGCGATCCTGCTCGACCCCGAGGCGCGCAACCTGAACCTCTCCGAGCACAATCCCGAGTATGGCCGCAAGAAGGAGCCCATCATCGCCTGGATCCAAGCCTTGCGGGCGGTGGGCGGGCGGTCGCGAATCACCTTTGACGGAAGCGTGATCCCGGGCGACCCCATCCGTCTTCCCCTCCAGGACTACGTCGGCACCCTGAATCCGACCAGTTCCGGCGACCTCCGGAACTTCGACTACTCCGCAACCGCGGCGGCCAGCTTCGAGGGCATGGTGAGCTACGGACCCGACGGCCGAATGATAGCGGTCGGACCGGGGACGTTCGCCCGCCTGCCCGGGACTTCCTACCGTGTCCAGAACCTTGACAACGGCGGCAGTAGCGCCCTCGGGCAGACCCCTCTCAACGCGCCCTCCGTCTTCAACTGGTTTCTCCCCGGATACAAACCTGGAGGCCTCCTCGGGAGCTACGGCAAAGTGGCTCCCGAATTCCAGATCCTGACCGAGAGCAGCGCCCTGCAGAACATCAACATCTACTGGCAATCCCATTACAATGATAACGGATGGGGTGCCGGAACGGTGGGAGGGAACAACGCGAATTCGGACCTTGCCGGATATGGAACGCAGCGCCGCTACAACAACGGGTCGACTGTCTACACCGATGACAATATCATCCCCGACTACTATGCTTGGATCAATCGTTACCGGAACTACCAGGCAGACCCCGGAAACTCCACCAATGACGAACTGGAAGTCGACCAGCAGCTGGTCGACGATCTTGACGACCTGCTTCTCGCCGGGCGACTCAAGCTTCTCCATACCATTAATCCCAACGATGACGGCCCCCCCGTCCAGCAGGGCGCCCTCACGCATTATCCGGGCCGCAACCCCCGGGAAACCCTTCTCCACTACCTGACTGACACATGGAGGGACTCGGACGACTGGCAGATCCTGAACAAGGTTCGTAGCGCCTTCTACCTCATCCTCTCCAGTCCTGAATACCTGATTCAGAAGTAACCCCACAAATGGCCCGATGAACCAACGAAAGAAACTTCCCCTGACTCGCCGTGCCTTCATGGCCAGGTCGGCATGTTCGGCAATGGGCCTGACAGGAATGGTCAACACCCTTGCACACATGAAGCTGATGCAGGGGGCCCTGGCCAACAACGCCGGTTCGATGGGCGACTACAAAGCCCTCGTAGTCCTCTTCCTGTTCGGGGCCAAGGACGCCAATAACTTCCTCATGCCCGGCCTCCTCCATCCCAGCCGGGCCAATTACGACACGCACCGGGGTGTCCTCGCCCTCCCTACCGGGGGAGGCAACCCCACCCACCCCATTGTGGCTTCCAATCTGGCCGCTGATCCGTCTGCTCCGGCAGGCGCGGAATTCTTCGAGCTGCACCCGGCCCTCCCGGACGTGAAGACCCTCTTCGATGATGGGGACCTCTCCATTGCCGCCAATGTAGGAACACTCGTTGTTCCCACCAAGGCGTCTACCTTCGGAACGGTGGCGCTGCCACCGCAGCTTTTCTCCCACAGCGACCAGCAGAACCAGTGGCAGAGCTCCCTCCCGGACAAGCAGTTCCAAAGCGGATGGTGTGGTCGGATTGCAGATATTCTTCACCCCCAGAACACCGGCAGCGAGATTTCCATGTCCGTTTCCCTGTCCGGCATCAACGACATTCAGGCCGGCCTCACCCAGGTCTCACCCCAGTATTCCATCACGAACGCAGGAGCCGTCACCCTGAATGGATACGGAAACAGGTATTCCAGTGCCCTCAGCAACTCCCGGGACAAGAACAGCTACAAGGGAAACAGCTCCGCCCGCCGACTCAAGGCCTTTCAGGATATCATGGACTACACACACGCTCACCTTTTTGAGGAGAGCTACAACAATGTTGTCCGGCAGGCCCGGGAGAACGAAGGCTACGTCGATGCCGCCCTCGAGGAGGCGAGGGCCTGGCTGCACCCGACCGCGAGCGACAGCCGGGGAATGTCCTGGCCCCATATCCCAGCCACCTTCCTCATTCAGCACGGGATCGATCCTTCCACGGTGAACAGCAGCAACGTCAATTCACTGAACGTTCTGCCAAGCCTTGCCCGGCAACTCATGAGGATCGCCGAAATGATGGCCGGGCGGCGCTGTCTCGGCAACAAGCGCCAGCTCTTCTTCTGCAGCTACGGCGGACACGATACCCATCAGGACCAGGGCGGCTACAGCAACAGCAACGGGTATGTAGCCGGCGATCTCGACGCCAACATGACGGTACTCAATCACGCACTCAAGGCCTTCAACGATTGCATGCACGCCCTCGAAACCAGGGAAACAGGTCAGGCAGACGGTTTCTCCTACGAAGACTTCCTTCTCGCTTCACACTCAGATTTCAACCGCACCCTCACTCCCAACGGCACCCTTCCCGGACCCTCCGGGTCCGATCATGCATGGGGCACTCACGTCTTTACGATGGGTGGCAACGTCAAGGGCGGAAATGTCTTTGGCTACTACCCTGATCTCGACCCCGCTGGAGTGTGGACCACCCCTGGCAGCACACGCGGCCGCTGGATTCCCACCTGCTCGGTGGAGCAGTTCGCCGCTCCTCTCGCCAAGTGGATGGAAGTCGGAGACCCTGAAATATCCGCCATCTTCCCAAACCTTGACCGCTTCAGTTCCCCCTTCGGCAGCGCTTATAATCCAGCCGATTACGATAGCATGCTGGCCAATCCCAACATGGACTATCTCGACGGAATCTGATGACTCCGCCTTCAGGATACCGATTCCGCCTCCTGATGGTGATCGCATTCGCGGTCGCTGTCCTGCTCATCTGCCTCTCCCTCCTCTGGCAAGGAAACGAGAAGACAGGACCAGTTGGAAAGAGCATCGATCCTCCTGGCAGCAAGGAACACACCCCACCACCAGCCAACGCGCCTCCCCTCCCCTCCCCCGCACCCTCCTTGGCCGAGCTCACGAGCAATCCGCGGGCCCTCGATCCTGATCCGCTCGCATTGGATTTTGGGGAGCCGCCCTTCGAGCGGCAGTCGGATGGCACGATCCACAAGCGGGATGTGATTGCGATGACCACCTCTCTCAATAGTGAGAACCAGGAGTGCGAGGCGGACCTCGATACACTCCGCCAGGTCGTTGGCCACTACTTCCGAATCTTCAGGCAGAACCCGGTCGCAGGCGAAAACCGGGAGGTCATTGCTGCCCTCACTGGCGAAAACCAGCACCAACTTGTCTTTCTGGACCCGGCTCATCCGGCTCTCAACGAACACCGCGAGCTTCTCGACCGCTGGGGCACTCCCTTCCGTTTTCACCCAGTCTCAGGTTCCCTCATGGAGTTCTCTTCTGCCGGCCCGGACGGCACCTTCGGAACCCCGGATGATGTCCTGCTGGACGAAGAGGACTCCAACCCCGATCAGCTGACCCGCGGCATCAATCCGTCACCTTGATGTTGTCTATTGAGAGGCCGCTGTAGCTTTCCTCGCTCGCGTCACTCTGGAAGTTCCATTCGATCATGATCACCTCCCCCAACGCCTCCTCGGGAAGCTCGACCGTGACGGTTCTCCAGTCGTTGTCCACCACGGTCATGTCGATCGACACCGCTGCCCCGAGCAGTGACTGGTCGGAGGAACGAAGGAATCGAACCGAAGCAGTATCCCCGAAACCATCTCCGTCCCGGAAAGCCGCAAACATCAGCTCGGGCTGCGCAGCCTCCCCGAGGTCTATAGGCGGTGACCGCAGGGAGATATCGGACTCCGGCCCAAAATCTCCCAGGTTGGTGGACCAGGCGTTGGCGGAACCCTCCGCCCCTGTCAGCGGACCCGTGGTACCTGCAGGCGTCCCCAGCTCCCAGGCCGTGTTGCCACGTGCATCGTTCACCGCGCTGGTCCAGTCCACCGCCCCTTCCTCCAGGTCCGCGGCAAAGAGCACCACCGGCGGAGGAGTGAACTCTTCGATAACAAAATAACGTTCCCGGTCATCAGGCCGTGGCAGGGTGAGCACGTTTTCACCGGGTGTCGCTGCCAGGTTTTCCAGACCCTCGAAGACCGGCCAGCCCACCGGTGCCCCGCTGGGATCGGTCGAACTCCGCACGTTGTAGCGCTTCCCCGGCGTGCTCCCCCAGGTCAGCACCAGATCTTCTCCCTCAGCCTCCACCGCAAGGGCAATCCGCTTACCGGTTAGCAGCGCAAGGTGTCTCTGGAAGATGCTGCCAGGCAACGCCTCATCATAGAAGGTCACCTCGTCAATGAATCCCGAGAAGGACTCCTGCCGGTCCCAGCGTCCCCCGATCCCCACCTCGCTGCTCACGAGTGGATACGTCCCTCCGGCGTTGGTGAAGGGACCGAGAACGGTCAGCGTGGTCTCCCCCGCCGTGAGGTCCGCAACGTAGTTTGTCCATGTCACATTACCCTGACCCACGGCATACGATCCTGCCACGTAGTACCAGTTCCCCGCCGTGAAGCGCTCCAGAACCGTATTGGTATTCGGATCACTGTGAGAGTTTCCAATCGTAGTCTTGATTTTCGTACCATTGCTCGGGAGCGGCCCTCCCTGCGTGAGAAAATAGCCACGATCGCCACCCACCCGGGCCGAGATGATATACCCCAGGTTCCAAGTTCCTCCACTGATCTCGGAGTCCACCGGAGAGAAGAGAATCTCATACGACATCGCAGCCCCCAGCGTCACCGAGGGGGTATGCAGATAGGCTCCCTCCGCATTGTCAGTACCAGGCCCCCGGTGAGTCTGCGCCGCTGCCGAGGACTCATCAAATCCGGAGACTCCCAGCTTCAACTGCTCACGTGTTCCCGTGCCGAAAAGGCGGGGCGCCAGGTGTGCCGTCCCCTTCCCGTCATTCATGCGCTCCTGCTCCGTCCTGCCGTCAAAGCTATAATGGTGCATCAGGTTGGAGTGGGATGCGGCAGCCGCCTGCCAATCCGATACTGCACCATGAGAGCCCGCAGTCGTAGCAAGCAGAGTTCCTGCACAAATGAGACGAAACTGTCTTTTCATCGCCTCTCATTCGCTCAAGGACCCGTCACGGAAGCAACCGAAAAAAGCTGGCTCACCTGTTTACAGGACGCCCCCCTCACCGCCTTGAATCCATCAACCAGGAGGGCCTGAGCTCCACGAAGGTGATTTTCTCGCAATAATCACGCACCCCGTTTTCAAATAGGCACAAAATGTTTCCATTGCCCGAAACTGCGAGATCCGAGTATCCGGCCAATCCCTCGTTAAGAACCCGGCTCGCCACCCAGGACGCTCCCTCGTCCTGACTCAATCGTAGCGTCAGATTCTTGCGACTCCAGATCGCAAACCCGCCATTGTGATTCACTGCCGGATTGAGAAAGAGAATCTCTTTCTCATTCAGCCGGATCATGCTCGCCTGACAGGCCGGACACGGCAGGTTCCTGTCAACCACGGGCTTCGACCAGGTGATCCCGTGGTCCTCGCTCACCGAGGTCAACCGGTAGCCGAAGGAGTATTTCCCCGGCGCAGAGGTTCGCATGTTCATCAGGAGCGAACCATCACTCCTCTCCACGATCGTGCACTCTCCATGCCGAAACTCCGGCACCCACGGGATGACTCCGCCCGTCTGCCAGCTTTTCCCTCCATCGTCGGAGTAGATCACGCACGATCCACCCCGTCCTTCCCCATTGACCCTGAACCCGGCATAGGAGGGCGCAATAAGACGCCCCTTGCTGGTATGGATCCCGTGTACCGGGCCAGCCCCGACCCCGACCGGCGACTCGCCAAATTTCCTGAGAAAGTTGTCTTCCCGGTATTCCCGGGCCTTCGGGTCATCCGAACTCGTCACGAAGGGTGACCAAGTCTTCCCTTCGTCCTTGCTCTGGGTGTAGAACAGGCAGTCCGGTCCGTTTCGTGTGAACAGCAGGTGGACCGTCACGCCGTCACGATCCATGATGGGACAGGCATTCCCCACACGGATCAGTGCATCTCCTCCCTCTTCATGGATGAGAACCTGCTTCGACCAGCTCCGTCCCCCATCTTCACTACGCTTCATGAGCAAGTCGACATCTCCGTGATCACGACGATGCGTTTTCCGGCCTTCGACAAAAGTCAGGATCGTCCCCTTGGCGGTCACCACCATGGTCGGAATTCGATAGGTATGATACCCATCGGTCTTACGGCTGAAAATATCCTCGCGCTGGACGAGACCATCATCGCCATGGACTTCTGGAGCCCCAAGCAGCCAGGGAAGGGCACAGGCCACCATCATGCCCAGTAAACACCCCGACTGCGAGCGAGAGCCCCGGGCAGGCACCCTCGACCGGGGATCAGTCTTACTCCCGAACGCCCGCCATCTGGAACGGGCGGCACCCTGTCCTCTGCGAGGCGTATCCATTATCATAAGCGAGGCCATGCTCCATTAGTAACCACCCTCCCTTGGCGTGGAAGGACTCCTTTGTGTGATGCCCCTCCTTCACGAGCCCGGGAGAAACAATCCGTCTCGAGAATCTCCCCGCTCTCCCCTCCCCGGTCATCTGCCGGGCCGCACCGCGCTCAAGGGGTCAGCGATCTACTCTTCAAGGCCAGCAGGGACTTCGATCTCGTCATCAATCCGCAGGCCAAATAGGGGGTGGACGCCCTTCTCCCTCCGGGGGGCGTCAGGATTCCTTCGTTCGCCTCCTCGGCAACGCACCCGGCGACCGCTGGCCGGGCCGGATGGGAGGCTCCGCGGGAACGCAGACACTTCCAGCCTGTCAATCTGGCCCACCAACCCTGCCAACCTGTATTATATTCGGCGGGTTCCGCACAATTCGCTTGTCTCCGGGGCTCTTCCTTTCCTTGATAATACACCAACGCTCTATCATGATCCATGGGCCTCACAGGTCCTCCGGATCACTCTCCCAGCCCCGAAACTGCCATGAAATACCGCAGATCCATTCTCTCCGCCACACTCGCCCTGGCCTTAACTCCGTCCCTCCTCAAGGCACAGGGCGTCTTCGTCGACTGGGACCACACCTGGAACTACCTTCATCCCATCGCTGGCGCCCTGCCCCGCACCTCGGGAACATCTCCTCACCCCACCGGCACCACGCCATGGCATGCGGTCCAGTCCGACTTCGACGCCACCTACCGCGGGCCATCCTTCTCGGCTCCTGCGCCGGGCTTCCAGGGAGGTGAAGGCAGCGCTCCCTTCGGATACGGCACAATCGACTACCTCACCAACCCGGTCCCCGCCCCCGGAGAATTCAGCGCCTTCGGGACGGCCCTTCCCATTCCTACTTCCGGGGACCGCTACACCAATTACTTTCGCACCACCTTTACAGTACCCGATGACGGAGCCACCTACACCAGTCCCGTTCTCCGCTATGTAATGGACGATGGAGGCTTCATTTACCTCAATGGTGAGCTGATTCTTCAGGTCAACATGGGAGCCGGCATCAGAGATGCCTACGCGACCCTTGCTGCCGGCACTGCGGAAACCGAGACCCAGCTCCGGGAGGCCGAGCTTGATCTTGCGGCCGGAAGCCTGACCGGAGGCAATACCACGACAGGCCTGGAAGGCAACGCCACCGTGTCCACGCAGATCCTTGAGCTGCCTCCCGGCGAGCACACTCTCGCAGTCGCCGTTCATAGCGCCTCCAACGGCAGTTCCGACATGCTGCTCGCCCTGCAACTGCAGGCCGGGGAGCCCAAGTGCACGATGGAAACCACGGTATCCAACGTCCTCCAGAACGATGGCGGCACTCCCAACAATACCGTCGACGATACCGTCAGTTTCACTCTCAACGTCACAGCCACCGGAGAGTTCGGGACTGCCTGGAGAGTCAACGCCCCGACCAGCAGCGCCCACGATACCGGCGGCAACTACGGCGACGACGTGGAAATCAGCGGGCTGCCTGTAGCCGAGTTCACCGGGGGCTCGCTCATGCTCATGCTTGAGGATGCAGACGATCCGCTCTGTGCCACCTCCGTGACCATCGCGGCTCCTCTGGCCATCGCCAGCGACATGCGGAGTGGAAGCCACGTCCCGGTCAACAGCGACCCGGGTACCGACTCCTCGGGCTGGGTCATCAACGGCCTTGAACGCACCATGACGATAAACAATCCGGGGGGCGCGGTGCGCCGCATCGCCAGCGAGGTCCTGGACCTCGGGACGAGCCGCGAGATTCTCGTCAGCGGCGTCCTTCAGATTGACGATTCCTCCACCGGAAATGAGTCGGACGACTCCTTTAATGCCTATCTGGTTATCGACGGCAATCCAAACAGCACGGTCAGTCTCATCACCCCGCATGATACCGTCCTTGCCGATGGTGTCCTGAGTGGAGCCGAACTCGCCCCGAGCCCGGGAAGCTATACCCTGGAACTGAGTGCCACCATTCCCTCAGCGGCCAGCTCAGCGCAACTTGTCATCGAGGCCATCAACAATTCAAACAGTGAAATCTTCACGGTCCGCGATCTCACCTTCTCACGTCCGGAGGGCAGCGCGCCAAAGATGCAGCTCGGAGTCCAGCGCGTCGGAGACGAACTCGTCTTTACCTGGCCCAGCGGCGCCGGACTCCTGTATAATCTCCGCAGTGAAGCTGCCAGCTTTTCCGATGCGCCCATCACCTGGCCGATCTTCGAGGACCACAGTGCCATCACCGCCACTCCACCGCAGAACACGCTGAGCGTTCCGATGCCCGCGGACCCGACCCGACTCTTCGTGATCGAGTCCTACCCGGCCCCTCCTGAAGCCGTCTACACGAATACCTTTGAGAACGGTGCGGACGATTGGGAAACCGGTTCCGACGGCGCGGACGGCACAACATGGGAACTGGGAACCCCGACCAGCGGGCCGTTCGAGGCCTTCAGCCCGGATAACTGCTTCGCCACCAACCTTAACAGTGACTACTCATTGGATGCCAACGTCTACCTGCGCTCACCTCCCATCGACCTGAGCGGAGCAGGTGGGGCAACCCTCAGGTTCATGCATTACTATGACATCGAGCCCCCGGAAACCGTCGCCCCCTTCGCCGTTTACGACTTCGGCACGGTTTCCATTCTCGATGCCTCCGACAATTCCGAAATCGCAGTCCTCATCCCGACCCTGACCGACTTCATCGACGACTGGGAACTCTCCACCCACGATATCCCGGCCGAGGCCCTCGACAGGGCCGTCCGGATCGAATTCCGCCTCACCACGGATGATGTCGCCGTCTTTGCCGGTTGGTATATTGACGACTTCGAAGTGACCGTCCCATAACACCGGGCCTCCTCATCTCGGGGCCGGGGAGGGCCGGGGATCGCTCCCTGACCCAGCCCTGAGCCAGACCATTCCAGGCATCCGTGCTCCGAGCCCTGGCGCGAACCACGCCGTCTCCTGCCCGAGTCGATTTACCCCGGGGAGGCACCAGACATCCCTTCCTGCACCTCTTGCTTGAGCAACCGGCCATTCCTCCCTTAGGCTGATCTCGCCATGATCGCCCGAAGCCTTTCGCCCTGCCTCCTGGGGTTCACCCTGTCCTTTACTGCCCTCGCCACTCTTGAGCGCGCCCCCGCTGCCGCGCTGGAGAAGCACATCGCCACCATCCAGGCTGTGGGCTCGGAAGGCGCGGGCAACAGGGCAGCAGCTACCGCCTTTCGAAACCTCGCAGCCTCGGACTCCAGCGCCATTCTTCCCCTTTTGCGTGCGATCGAGCCAAGCAACCCGATCGCGCGCAACTGGCTGCGCTCAGCCGTGGAAGTCATCGTGCAGCGCGAGCTGTCCGCGAAGCGAGCCCTGCCATTCGCCGGTCTCCAGGCGTTCCTCGCCGACAAGACACAGGCCCCGGAGGCCCGCCGCCTTGCCTTCGAGCTCATGAAATCCATCGACCAGAAAAAGGCAGACAGCCTGATCCCGGGATTCCTCAACGACCCAAGCACCGAACTGCGGCGGGATGCGGTGGCCCTCCTGATGACCGAGGGGCGCACGCAGCTCAGCAGGGAAGCCACGGAGGAAGCTGTCACAACCTACCGGCAGGCTCTCGACGCCGCCCGCGACGTGGACCAGATCCAGGAAATCGCAGAGGCCCTCACCGGGACCTTGAAGCAGAAGGTCGATCTCCCCCGGCACTTCGGGTTCCTTACCGAATGGCAGGTGATTGGTCCCTTCCACAACACTGAACGGAAGGGCTTCGCGGAGGTCTTCCCCCCGGAGAGGGCGATTGACCTGAAGGCCAGTTACCCGGGAAAAGAGGGGCCGGTCCGCTGGCAGGAGCTCATCACCGGCGACCGCTACGGCAAGGTCGACCTCAACAAACCCTATGGCAAGCTCAAGGAAGTCACCAGCTACGCCTATCACCAGTTCGATGCCGCCCAGGCCGGCCCCGCGGAACTCCGCCTGGGGTGCAAGAATGCGTGGAAGGTCTGGGTCAACGGAAAACTCGTCTTCGAACGTGACGAGTACCACCGCGGCCAACGTATCGATCAGTACAAGCTGCCCGTGGAGTTGAAACAAGGGGCGAACACCATCCTGCTAAAACTCTGCCAGAACGAGCAGAAGGAGGACTGGACCGTGCAGTGGGAGTTTCAGCTGCGAGTCTGTGATGCCGCCGGGACGGCCATCCTCGCAACCAACCGCCCTACCCGGTAGAACCGCCCCTTTATCCCATCCCTCCCACCATCATGAAGAATCGACCTCTCCTGTTTCTGCTCGCTGCTGGTCCGCTCCTCGCGAGCGCCCCCGCACAGGCCGAGTGGCATCGCTTTCGCGGACCAAATGGCAATGGCTACATCGCCGGCAACTCCGGCGTTCCCTCCCGTCTGGAGGCTGGAACCCTCGCGTGGAAGACACCCCTCCCGGGTCGAGGACTGGGCAGCGCCATCGTGATTGGCGACAGGGTCCTGGTCTCCGCCGCCAGTGGGCCGCACCAGGATAAACTCGAGGTCCTCTGCCTTTCAAACAACGACGGATCGATCCTCTGGCGCCGTGCCTTCTGGGCCACCGGGCGAACCATGTGCCACAAGAAAACCTGCGTGGCGGCACCCACCCCGACCACCGATGGGGAGAACGTCTACGTCCTGTGGTCATCCAACGACATTCTCTCCCTCGACCTCGACGGAAACCTGCGTTGGATGCGCGGACTCACCCTCGATTACCCGAATGCCTCGAACAGCCTCGGGATGGCATCTTCACCTCTGATTGTCGGGGACACCCTCGTCGCCCAGATAGAAAATGACTCGGAGTCCTTTGCCGCCGGTTTCGACCTGGAAACGGGCGCCAACAAGTGGAAGATCGAACGCCCCAAGGCCGCAAACTGGACTTCGCCGGTAACAATGAAGTTCGGCGGCCAGACCATCGTGGCTCTCCAGTCGAGCCAGCG
>Ga0163179_10000123_pt1 | contig 54999 bp, 37 predicted proteins | sample AtlANTMetagenome_FD_109643 | JGI IMG/M metagenome (GOLD analysis project Ga0163179, IMG submission 109643) | Marine eukaryotic phytoplankton communities from the Atlantic Ocean - Atlantic ANT 2 Metagenome | ecosystem: Environmental > Aquatic > Marine > Oceanic | place: North Atlantic Ocean... | reverse complement strand
TGCTATGTTAGCTCAAGGCATAGTTTAATTCATTATAAATATATTATAGTGATATATTTTTCGTTTAATACATGAATATATTTATAATATTTTATGTTAAGATTTTTCATCTATTTTTTTTGTTTATTAAATCTAACACATTTATACCCCCAAGAATTAAATCCTTTATGGGAAACATACTTTTCTTACTATAATGTTAATGCTTTAGAATCAGATGCAGTTAAAATATATGCTTCTTCTGAAAACGCAATTTTTATATACAATACCCAAACAGCTGAATTAAATAAACTTACAACAAAAGAAGGCCTGTCAGGGGAAACTATTTCATCTATTTATTTTAGTTCTAATTATAATAAGCTTATGATTGGTTTTGAAAATGGGCTTATTCAAGTTAAAGATTTTAACACAAACAATATTATTAGCATATATGATATAATAGATAAAACAACTATTTCTCCAGAAAATAAGATGATAAACAATTTTAATGAATTTAATGAATTTGTTTATATATCAACAGATTATGGAATTTCTGTTTTTGACTTAGACAATTTAGAATTTGGTGATACATTTTTTATTGGAATCAGTGGCTCTCAAATTAAGGTTTCTGAAGTAACATTTTTAGATGGGTATATCTATGCAGCATGTAATGATTTTGGAGGAATAAGAAAAGCTTTTATGTCTTCTAGCCTAATTGATTTTAATAATTGGGAGGAAGTTATATCAGGTAGTTATTACTCAGTTATATCAGTAGGTAATTCTGTATATTTTTCTAATGACAATAAAATATATAGAATAAATAATGGCATTATATCTGAATTATTAAATTCAGTAGACTTAATTAAAGATTTTAGATTTATATCAGATAATTTTATTGTTTCTACTACTACTAATATTTTAATATATGACACAGACTTTAATATTATTGATAATCCTATTCCCAACTCCTATTATCAAACTAATTTTAATTCAGCAATAACCAATTTAAATGATATATATATTAGTACTACTGATAAAGGTATTATTAAATTAAACCGAAATAATCTTCAGAACTATATCACTATATTTCCTGAAGGACCACTTGATAATAATATCTTTTCAATAGAAAATTTTAATCATCAACTATGGGTAACATTTGGGAATTATACTTTGTATTATAATCCATACCCATTAAAACAAAAAGGAATAAGTAATTATGATTCACAATGGAATAATATCAAATTTGACAGTCTTCCATCAAATTCAGTTAATCTAAATAGTATTTCAATTAACCCATTTAATAATAATCAAATTTTTATTAGCTCATTTCATGGCGGCTTATTAAAAGTTGTTAATAATGAAGCAATTGAACTTTTAAGTCATTTAAATAGCCCATTAGAATCAATGAATAGTTCAGACCCAGCCTATACAAGTGTAAGAATTTCTGATACTGAATTTGATGATTCAGGAGTTTTATGGATTTTGAATTCCAGAGTTGATAATGCTCTAAAATCATATGACCCAAATTCAGGGTTATGGAGGAGCTATAGTTTTGCAGAGATTATTCCTGACCCAAATGATGAGCTAGGGTTTAGCGATATCGAAATAGATCAATTAGGAAATAAATGGATTGGAGGCTTAAGATCAGGACTAATAGGATTTAATGAAAATTCTGGGACTCCATTAATAAAAAAGATATATGATGAGGAACAATCTAATTTGCCTAATAGATATATAAGGAGCTTAGCTGTTGATAAAAACAATCACCTTTGGATTGGAACCATTAAAGGGATAAGGGTCTTATACAATACAGCTAATTTTTTTGAAAGCAATGTAGTTACTCAGCCAATAGTAATATTAGAAGAAGGACTCCCTAAGGAACTTTTGGAACAACAATTTATTTCTGATATTGAAGTAGATGGAGCTAATAATAAATGGGTTGGCACAATAGGATCAGGAATTTTTTATTTTTCTCAAAATGGGCAGCAAACTATACATCATTTTACTAAAAATAATTCACCACTTCCATCCAATAATATTAATGACATTTCAATTGATGGCAGTAATGGCATAGTGTATATAGGCACAGATAAAGGACTAGTAAGCTATAATACAGGAGGTTCTGCTACAGAATCAAATTTTAAAAATGCATATGTATATCCTAATCCTGTAAGGCCCTCTTATGATATGCAGCTCAACAAAATTAAAATTAAAGGGATCACAGATAGTGTTAATATAAAAATAACTGATATTGAGGGAAATTTAGTAGCTGAAGCACAATCAAATATAAATTCAAGATATAATAATTTTAATTTAGAAATTGATGGAGGTACTGCTTTTTGGAATGGAAAGAACCTGTCAAATAAATTAGTTTCAACAGGAGTTTATATAGTAATGCTATCTGAATTAGATACTTTTGAGACTAAAATTTTAAAAATAATGATAATTAGATAATGGGTATTTCAACATCAGCAGTTGTTTTGTCTAAAATAAGATACAAGGATAATGATATAATAGTTAAATTATTTAGCAGGGAATATGGTGTTATTAGTTTTATTGTTAAGGGATCATTAAAGTCAAAAAACAAGAAAATTAGGTTTGCTTATTTTCAAGAGTTAACTATTTTAAATATTCAGTTTAATTTTAATCCAAACAGAAGTTTGCAATACATAAAAGATGTTGAGATAAAACATCATTATGCCTCTTTGCATTCTGACTTGGTTAAAGCTTCCGTAATAATGTTTTTATCAGAGTTATTATCAAATATTATCACTTATCAAAAGAAAGAAATAGAATTATATGACTATATAGAAAAATCATTAATTTGGTATGATACTAATCCTTTAGGCTCCTATTTTTATTTAATATTTTTGATTCAACTAACCAAATATTTAGGGTTTTTCCCAGACATATCAGATAATAATTTACAATACTTCAATCTTGAAGAAGGGATATATGAATCATCAAAAAGCAGCAAATATTCTATTAATGGAGCTAATTTAAACCTGTTTAACAATATTTTAGGCACAAAATTTGATAGTAATCATTTAATATCTTTAAACTCTAGTGAAAAAATGGAAATTTTAAGTATTATTATAACTTATTATAAGTTACACCTTAATAATTTTAAGCCACTTAAATCATTAGATATTATTAGAAGTATATATAATTAATCTTGAAAAAAGTTACATATTTATTGTTATTATTATTTAGTATAATTACTCATGCTCAGGAGGTTTATATTCTAGATAAATCAACAATGACACCTATTGCTGGTGTAGCTGTATATAGTAATTCAGGGAATAATGTATTTTCAGATTTTGATGGTAAGATATTACTTGACTCATTTGATAATGATGAATTAATTACTTTTAAACATTTATCGTATCAGATAAAATTAATTAATAAGCAAATAATTGAAAATGTAGTATTATTATCTATGAATACTCAATCTTTAGATCAAGTTATAATTTCAGCTTCAAGATTTGCCCAAGACATAAAGGAAATACCACAAAGAATACTTCAGATAAATAAAGAAGGTATTGCCATCAGCAACTCTCAAACAAGTGCAGATTTATTAAATACTAGCGGCCATATATATGTACAAAAAAGTCAATTAGGTGGCGGCAGCCCAATGATAAGAGGAGTTTCTACAAATAGACTAATATTATCCGTGGATGGTGTGAGACTAAATAATGCTATATATAGAGGGGGAAATATGCATAATGTAATATCAATTGATCCATTTTCTATAAATAAAACTGAGGTTATTATGGGTTCAAGTTCAGTAATGTATGGAAGTGATGCAATTGGAGGAGCCATGAATTTCTATACTAAAAAACCAAAATTTTCACAGTTTGATAAGCCATTAATATTAATTAATTCTAATTTAAGGACTGCCTCAGCTAATAATGAAAAAACTGCCCATTTGGATATTAATATTGGATATAAAAAATTAGGATTTTTAACTAGTTTTTCACGTAATAATTTTGATGATTTAAAAATGGGTAAAAATGGTATTTCAGATTACTTAAGGCCAGAATATGTATCTCAAGTAAATGGCTTTGATTCTATTATTCAGAATTCAAATCCACGGACTCAGAAATACACAAAATATTCACAATTCAATTTTATGCAGAAGATTTTATATAAGCCAACTGATAATATTACAGCTGATCTTGGAATACACTATTCTGCAACATCTGATATACCAAGATATGATAGACTAATTATGTACAATGATGATAATTATTTACACTATGGTGATTGGTATTATGGCCCACAAAAATGGCTATTAATTAATTCTCAAATTTCTTTTGATAATAGTAGCTCTTCTTTATTTGATAAGTTTAAGCTAACTACGGCATATCAAAAATTTAATGAAAGCAGAAATAGTAGAAAAATTTATGATATCATTAAAACTATTAGAGATGAAGAAGTTAATATATTTTCAATCAACGTAGATTTTATAAAATCAATTTCTGAAAATACTGGGCTTTCATATGGGGTTGAATATTTAAATAATAAAATTAATTCTAAGGCTTGTTTGCTTAATATTAATGAATTAATTATTTACGATAATGCAACTAGATATCCAGACAATTCTACTTGGGAATCAATAGCAGCATATTTAAGTTATAAATATAGATTAAAAGATAATATTACTATTCAGTCAGGATTAAGATATAATCATATATTAATTAATGCAGATTTGTCAAATAATAATTTTTTGCATGAATTTCCATTTACAGAGGCAAGTGTTAATACTGGGGCATTAGTTGGAGGGATTGGGGTAAGCTGGGTCCAAAATCAAAATTATAGATGGAAATTGAATTTAAGTACTGCTTTTAGAGCACCTAATATTGATGATATTGCTAAAATTTTTGACTCTGAGCCTGGTTCAGTGGTTATTCCTAATCCTAATTTGAAGCCTGAAAGATCTTTAGGAATTGATTTAGGTGGAACTGTTAATTTGAAAAAAATTAATTTTGATTTCTCTGTATATTACACTTATATATATAATAGTCTAATAAGAAAGGATTTTGAATTAGAGAATGGAGTTAGTCAAATGATCTATGATGGTGAATTGAGCAATATTCAGGCTATTCAAAATGGGTCAAAATCTAATATATATGGAATTGAACTAGGATTAGAATTAAACTTGACAAGTAAATTGAATGCTGTCTTTAAACATAATTTTATTGATGGAACTCAAAAGGATGATTCTTCTATTGCAATGCCTATTAGGCATGTTCCCCCACAATTTGGAAGTTTTCATTTGATATATAAAAATAATAAATTCATGATAGATGGATTTATAAATTATAATTCAGAAATACCATTTTATAAATTAGCACAATCAGAAATTGATAAGCCCTATTTATATGCAACAGATAGTAATGGGAATCCATATTCTCCACGATGGCATACTTTTAATTTGCGATCAAGATATGATATTTCAGACAAAATTTCAATGACTGCAGCTTTAGAAAATATTACTAATAAATTATATAGGCCATATTCTTCAGGAATTTCTGCTCCTGGTATTAATTTTATATTTTCAGTTAATTATGCCTATTAATTTTAACGAAGAGGAACAGCTAATTCTTGAAAAAATTCAGTCCTATTGTCTTTATCAAGACAGGTGTCTTCAGGAAGTGAAAAATAAATTATTGTCTCTTAAAGTTAATGTTAATTCTGCTGAAAACATTATTAAATCTTTAAAAGAAAATGATTATTTAAATGAAGATAGGTATGTAAAATTATTTATTCAAGGGAAGCTTAGAATAAAAAAATGGGGAAAAATTAAATTAAAAAATGAATTAAGAATTAGAAGTATTGATAAAAATATAATTGAAAAGTATATTAATGGTATTTCAGAAACTGATTATTTATCATATTTTAATGATTTTTCTAGAACAAAAATTGAGCGATTAAAAGGTACTCAAGACCAAAAGAAAAGGTCATTTATAAATTATTTCACATATAGAGGTTGGGAGAATACTCTTATTTATGAAAAATTAAAAGATATTAATTAAAAGGAATATTTAATTCCGGCCAATGAATTAAATCCAGGCATCGGGACTAGGTTTGTTTCTGAATATTTGACATCCAAGATATTGTTTAATATAACTGATAAAGTAAATTTATCAAATTTGTAAGAGGTTCTAAAATCAACAACTGTATAATTATCCTCATTTAATCTTTCAGCATTTTTGTAGGCTAAAGTAGTATTAATTTTCTCGTTAATTTCAAATGCGTATGTAGCGGTAATTTGATTTTTTAATGAGTTTAAGGTATATCTTGAAAAGTTGAAATCAGTTTCTTTTAAAGCATCTTTTATATTGCTAAACCCAAAGTTTATTTGATGTTTATTAAATGATCCGAGATAAAATTTGTAGCCCATATTTAATTCAATCCCTATAGTATTAATATCTCTTATATTATTTGCTTGCCAAGGCTCTGACTCTTCATTTTTAACATAGTCAATTACGTCAGAGGCAGCTCTATTATATGCAGAAAAAGTCATATTAAAATTTTCTTTTGTATACTTTATACCAAGTTCCGAGGTAAATGCTTTTTCATATACTAAGAATTCATTACCTACTGTTGTTGGACTGCTATAAAATAAATCAGTATAAGTTGGTATTCTAAAAGTATACCCAACATTGCTGTATAATTTAAATTTTTCATTTAATTTATAACCTAAATCAATACCCGGATATATATGTGGAATATTAGCCCATCCATCTGATGTTTCGGTTGAATCAGAATCAGTACTGTTTGCTAAATCAGAAAAATATGTTATTGCTAATCCTGGTGTCAAATCAAGCTTACCATCAAAGAATTTAATTTGTTGTTCAACAAAAATATGAAGCATTTTTCTATCTCTTTGTCCTAAATTATTGCTAGATAGCGTAGTATTTGAAATGTCAATTCCAAGACCTAACATACCAAGGGGAGTATTTAATGATGCGTTAACCTCAATCCCTACTTTATTTGAAATATGTAAGTTTCTGTAAACAGAGGGGTCTTGCCTTAGATATACATAAATGTCTTGATTTCTTTTCCAATAAAGTTTTGGTTTAATTATTAAATCGTCATTTTCATATGTTGTGCTTAGTCCAACTATACTAGCTTGGGTTTCTTCATATTGGTCAATTGCTTCCGGGCTTGCATAGAATCCATTTGCTCCAAACTTCCTTTCATTAAAAGCACCTATTGCTGAAATTTCTTGATTTTTGATTTTAAAGTTACTTTTGATAAAAAATTCATCATTTTTAAAATCTGTATTATATCTATACCCTTCAGATTCTTTCCGATTATAGTTAAACAGAATTTCTGAATTTTCATATCCTTTTTGAATTGCAATACTTGCTCTTTTTTGACTAAATGATCCTCCCGAAATAGCTAAAGAAATATTATTTTCAATATCTTTTTTAGTTATAATATTTATAGCTCCAGTAAAGGCATTCTGGCCATATATTCTGCTTGCAGCCCCTTTTATGATTTCAATTTTTTCTATTACTTCAAGTGGCAGTGTCATATTCATTGTGTGGTGGCCAGTTTGGGGGTCTTCAACTTTTATTCCATCAATCAATAATAATGTTTGATTGAATGAACCCCCTCTTATATAAAGATCTGCTTGCATTCCCTCAGCACCTCTTCTTCTTATATCTAGTCCAGCTACCTGTTGTAATAATTCACTAACATTTGTTGCTGTACTTTTTTTAATTTCTTCATTTGATATTGTCAATATACTAATTGAATTATCTACTTTATCCACTTCTATTCTTGGAATGGAAATTAATTCTACTTGATCAAGTTCTATTTCTTGTTTATTCTCTTGTGCATTTACGTATGATGTAATTGATTGAAAAATTAGTATTACAAAGATTATTTTTTTCATGATTTTTTAATCAAAAAATTGACTCTTTAAAAGTACTTATTTGCTTATACTTATCAAATTATTTTTTTGTTAAATAAGTTATGAAATATTATATTTTCCAAATCTTTAAAAACCTATATTTATATCATGTTTGCCTTAATTGATTGTAATAATTTTTATGTCTCCTGTGAGAGGGTATTTAACCCAAGTTTAAACGGTAAGCCTGTGGTTGTTTTATCTAATAATGACGGTTGTGCTATTTCTAGAAGTGATGAGGCTAAGAAATTAGGTATACCAATGGGAGCCCCTATTTTCAAATATAAATCAATTATTAATCAGCATAATGTAGTTGTCTTATCATCCAACTATCCTTTATATGCTGACATGAGCCATCGTATAATGACAACAATTTCGAAGTTTATCCCAGAAGTTGAAATATACAGTATTGATGAGGCGTTTTTAAAATTTGAAGGATACAAAAATTATAATCTTTTTAGTTATGCTTCAAAAATGAGAAGTACGATTTTGAAATGGACTGGAATACCAACTTCTGTAGGGATTGCTCCTACAAAGTCATTGGCAAAGATTTCTAATAAAATTGCAAGAAAATTTCCGTTTCAGACGAAACACGTATATGTTTTGGATACAGATTATAAAAGATCTAAAGCATTAAACTACTTTCCTTTGAATGATATATGGGGAATAGGCAGAAGATTATCCAAACGCCTTCAAAATATTGGATGTAAAAATGCATCAGATTTTATTAACTTACCTGAACAATGGGTGAAATCAAATTTATCAATCGTTGAATTAAAGATTCAACAAGAATTAAAAGGTATATCAAATTTAGATTTAGACTCTTTGAAACTTAAGAAGTCTATAGCTACTACAAGGTCTTTTGAAAAACCCGTTTCGGATTTAAGTAAACTAAAAGAAAGGGTTTCAACTTTTTCACTTTCCTGTGCGGAAAAGTTAAGAAGACAGAATTCTCTTTGCAATATTATGATTGTATTTATAAGGAGTGATTATTTTAGAAAAGATGTAAAACAACATTCTTGTTCTAGGGTTGTAACATTACCATATCCGACAAACTCTTCATTTGTTTTAAATAACTATGCTCTAAAAGCAGTTAAAAATATGTTTCAAGATAAAATAGATTATAAAAAAGCTGGTGTAATTGTTACTAGTCTTGTTCCTAATAATAGCTATCAACTTGGTATTTTTGAAAATGAAGATTATAGACATAAGTCTTTAATGAAGACAATGGATTATATTAATTTTAAGTACGGTGAAAAAATCAAGTTAGCTAATCAAGACTTAAAAAGAAAGTGGAAGATGAAGCAGGAATTTTTATCACCTTGTTATACAACTAAAATGGACGATATTATCAAGATTAAATGAAAAATAAAAATAACTTAAATTTTTTCACACCCAGCAAGAATACTAATCTTGATGCACTTTTAATCAATTCCGGAATATCAGCAGGATTTCCTTCACCTGCAGGAGATTTTAAGCAGGAAAGAATAAGTCTTGATCAAGAGCTAATCAAAAATAAAGAAGCTACGTTTTTTGCTAGAGTTTCAGGCGAGTCAATGATTAATGCTGGTTTGGATGATGGAGATTTAATTGTAATTGACAGAAGTGTAGAGCCAAGTAATAATAAAATTGCAGTTTGCTTTATAGAGGGTGAGTTTACAGTAAAAAGGCTTATCGTGAAAAGAAACAAAATTTGGTTAAAGCCTGAAAATTCTACTTATAAACCAATTGAGGTTAAAGATGATGATCAACTGATCATTTGGGGAGTTGTTACAAATGTAATTAAGAAGTTATAGAATTTTTATTCCACTAATACAGTTACCTTGTTGTTTTTCATTTCAACTGTTCCAGAGTTGATATCTAAATGATAACCTCTATTACCCTTTTCAAAAATTTCTTTTTGTGTATCATCAAGAGTAATATCTCCGTAAACTTTTATTGCACCTTTTTTTAAGTTCGATACAATTGCTGCGTGATTATTCAGCATTTCAAATTCACCTTGAACCCCAGGGACAGCAACAGAGTTCACTTCTCCACTATATATTATTTTTTCAGGTGAAATAATTTCTAAAAACATAATCAAAAATATTTATTAGAATTTATACTTCAGCTAACATTTTTTCTCCAGCTTCTATAGCTTCTTCAATAGTCCCTTTCAAATTAAATGCAGCTTCAGGTAAATCATCTAACTCTCCATCCATTATCATGTTAAAGCCTTTAATAGTATCTTTAATATCTACTAAGACTCCAGGCGTGCCTGTAAATTGTTCTGCAACATGGAAAGGCTGGGATAAGAATCTTTGCACTCTTCTTGCTCTACCAACAGCCATCTTATCATCTTCAGAAAGCTCTTCCATTCCTAAAATTGCTATTATATCTTGCAGTTCTTTATATCGCTGTAAAAGCTCTTTTACTCTTTGAGCACAATTGTAATGTTCTTCTCCAAGTATTTCTGCAGTTAAAATTCTTGATGTTGAATCTAAAGGATCAACAGCTGGATAAATTCCAAGCTCAGCAATTTTCCTAGACAATACAGTAGTAGCATCTAGATGGGCAAATGTAGTTGCAGGGGCAGGGTCTGTAAGATCATCTGCTGGGACATATACTGCTTGAACAGAGGTAATAGATCCTTTTTTAGTAGAAGTTATCCTTTCCTGCATTGCACCCATTTCTGTAGCTAATGTAGGTTGATATCCAACGGCTGAAGGCATTCTCCCCAATAATGCAGAAACTTCAGAACCAGCTTGAGTAAATCTAAATATATTATCTACAAAAAACAACACATCTTTTCCTTGGCCATCACCAGCACCATCACGAAAATATTCAGCTACTGTTAATCCAGAAAGAGCAACTCTTGCTCTAGCTCCAGGGGGCTCATTCATTTGTCCAAAAACAAATGTGGCTTTAGAATCTTTTAAAGCTTTTTTATCAACCTTACTAAGATCCCATCCTCCTTCTTCCATTGATTTTATAAAATCTTTTCCATAGTTTATAATCCCAGACTCTAACATTTCACGGAGCAGATCATTTCCTTCTCGAGTTCTTTCACCAACCCCAGCAAATACAGAAAGGCCTCCATGGCCTTTTGCAATATTATTAATTAGCTCTTGTATTAGTACAGTTTTACCAACACCTGCTCCACCAAATAAACCAATTTTACCTCCTTTTGCATATGGCTCAATAAGATCTATGACTTTAATACCAGTGAAAAGTACTTCTGTAGATGTTGATAATTCTTCAAATTTTGGAGCTTCCCTATGAATAGCTAAACCATCATCTCCTGTTTTAGGTAAATCTCCAATTCCATCAATTGAATCTCCAATAACATTAAATAGTCTTCCATTAATTTCTTTACCAACTGGCATTTTAATAGGATTACCAGTAGCCTTTGCTATAGCCCCTCTACTAATTCCATCTGAAGAATCCATAGCAATAGTTCTAACAATGTTTTCTCCAATATGAGATTGTACTTCAAGTACTAACAGTGAACCATCAGGTTTTTCAATTTCTAATGAATCATAAATTTTTGGAAGACCCTTATCTGAATCAAATTCAACATCAATTACTGGCCCGACTATTTGTGAAATTTTCCCTGAAATCATATTGGTTTTTTGTATTTAAAAAGTTAAAAAAGATTGATCATGCAAAGATAATTTTTTATAAAAGAAAGACAATTTTTTTTTAAAAAAAATAAGCATTTTGTGAATAAAAAAAGCCTGAATAAATATCCAGGCTTTTTTATTTTATTTATTATGTGTTTTATTACATATTTGGAGGATAATTTGTTGGATAATCTCCTAAATCTACTGCAGCATCAGAAAGATTTGATCCGTAATGCGAATCAATTGCTGACATAATTGCGTTAGCAAGAGCTGCGTTACCTCTAGCAGTAGGATGAATACCATCTAATGAGTAGAATCCACCAAACACTAAATCTCCAGTCATATGAAAATCTCCAGAAGTTACACCAACACTATTAAGCTCTTCAAAGAATGTATATGCATCAAACATAGCCCATTCTTGACCAACTGTCGCAGCTATTGTTGCATTATATCCTGTTATTACATCTTGAATTTCTGTCACTTCACTTGGAATTAAAACCCTAGTATCATCTAATGGAACAGTTACGCCGTTTATTAGAGTAGGGTCTCCATTAACAAGAGTTCCAATGACTGTTGCAGTAGATAATAAAATTTTATCATCAGCTGTTGCTTGTCTCAGATTAGGAAGTACAGGGCCCCCTAAAGCACTAAGATCTACAGTTGTTAATGTCTCATCGTCAATAAGTACAGCATTATTTGCTCCTTCAGCCCAAGTAATAGTTCTCATAGCTGCTTCTTCAGCACTTAAAAATCCGTAAAATGGATTTGGAACTGAAGTAGCTTCAGCACAATCTCCCGGAGCTAGATTTGGCAATTGAAGTGCATCAATACACTCAGCTTGTGTTATTCCTATAACACCATTATATTGTGCATATGCTCCAGTTAGCATAGCAGCAGTACCAGCGTCAAGAGGAACGATATCATGACCAACTGTATTAAAGAATGCATTATTTGTAACATCAGGAATAGTGCTTACAATTCCATAAGGCACTGATGCTCCTAAAGCTCCCATAGTTGATGCAAAAGCAAATTGAAATTCTTCTTGAGTTCCCATTCCAACACTTGTAGCTCCGTCAGTAGCACTAGCAAGTGCATCACTAAATCCAGAAAGAATTGTAACAAATGTTGGTGCTTGCGCTAACACATCACCAATAATAGAAGCTCCATCACTGGAAGCCATTCTTACATAATAAGGATTAGCTAATCCTACAGATAATCCGGCCATACTACCATATCCAGGGGCTAGCATATGTAAAGCATTAGCTCCAGGAGCAGCCATATTAGAATAAGGGCCAGGCATTACATTTGTAGCTTCAGTAGTTACATTGCCAGGAACTGTTGCAGGTCCTGCGCCATCAAAATAAAATCTTGCTGCTCCAAAAGGTTGTCCAGCTACTAATAGCCCTCCAACATTATCATTTGTATAAGGCTGAGTAAATTCTCCTGATCCGTCATTTTCAACAGCATGAGCCATTACACTGGCCATAATATTCGGATATGAATTCATTTGTCCAGCTTGAAATAATGCTCCATCTGTATAACCCGAAGTCATTGTTGCTCCCATAGCAACTATTCTAGAAAAATCTGCATTTCCAGAACTAACCTCAACAGGCTCAATGCTTGCAGATGTTTCAAGATCATCATCCTCATTACAAGCTGTAAAGGTTATGATAATCAATGAAAGTAATAAATATTTAATTTTCATAATTTGTTAGTTTATATTATTATTTAATTAGTTAAAAGCAGTCCATGAAATATAATATTGTTGACCAATAAATCCTGAACCAAATGCGGTAAAGTATTCATGACTACCAAGATTAGCTCCACCAATTTTTATAGTTGAATTTAGCTTCGGAAGAGAAAAGTTGATCTGCGCATCAATTACATGAGTTGCTGGAACATCTCCATTTCCAAAGGTTGACTCCCAGTAGAAGTCACTAAACCATCTCCAAGCTACATTAAACCCAACATTTTCTAAAATATTTGTATTTCCAAATTGAACTTTTACCTTATGTTCTGGCGTATTCCAGTAGGTAGCAAAATCTGGATACTTTTCTTCATCAAATTCTAATACTGATTTAGTATAGTTTGCTGATAAGTCATAATTTTTAAGAACTTTAGCTATAATGCCAATTGAAGCACCCCATGATTCTACCTCAGCATCAGCATTTGTATAGGCGCTCCATGTTTCAAAGTCACCATTAGCAATAGCCAAAATAGATGCTGCATTATCACCAACTTGACCATATAAAGGCGAAATTACTGCCTCTGTACTTATAAAGTTTTCATATGCATTTTTATAAGCACTAGCATCAATTGTAAATGTTGGAGAAAGTTTTGCTCTATATCCAATTTCAACTGATTGTAAACGTTCAGCTTCAACATATTCAACTCCAGAATCTTGTAATAGTCCAGGATTTCCTGTTGCAGCAAATGCCTGAACAGAAGAAACTGAAAATGAGTTACTAAAGGCACTTTCACCTGTAATTGCTCCATAAGGTAAATTTGCTGGTAACCCTGTTGCTACTTGACCTGCCGCACTTATTGGATAACCAAGAGGCGCCTCTGCAGTACCAAAATTACGAGAATATCTTGCTGGATTATCAGGAGATGATCCAACTAGTCTTGCAAGACCAACATCAAGGCCTATAAATAAGTCTTGTGTCGTTGGATTTCTATATCCAGTTTGATATGATACTCTAAGATTATGATTTCTGTTTTCTCCAGCAGTATAAGCAAGAGCTACCCTTGGAGTTACTGCTCCGTCAGAAAACTCAGCTTTGTCATATCTAGCAGCTGCTGTTAATCTTAACCTATCATCAAGCATATCTTTAACAAGTTGGGTATATATCCCCATATCTCCATAAGTTATTGGACCATCATAGTCAGTATATATTGTTCCAGAAGAATTTAATGAGTATTCTCTATACGAACCACCAACTTGAACTTCTGCCCAGTCCCACATGTGACCAAAATTATAATTAAAATCACTGTGATATACTTTAGACTCATCTTGGAATTTTGCTCCAGTAGTAAGATCAGGATCTGTTATTACAGCATTAAATGCATCTTGATATTCCTGCGTCCCTGGGATTAAACGACCAGTATCAGCAGCAGCTCTTCCTAGCGCATGTGCCTGATCTATATTTAATCCTCCAAGAGTTCCCTGAACTATTCCTCCTACATATTCTCCAAACCATTGGGTATCACCTTTCCATGATCTATTTATATTGATTGCAGTAAAATTCATATCATATGAATCCCCTGCATTATCTTCTGTTACATAGGCTCTAGCAAAGAAGTTAGAATGTTTGACCTCTAATTTATGTTGAGTCATTAAGAAATTTTCTATTGCATATCTGTTTGTTCCTTGATATACTGTTTCTCCAGTACCATATTTTCCTACATATTGAATTTCAAGATTATCTGTCCCATCAGGTCTCCAATAAAGACCCCAATCAGCCTTTTTACTTCTTGCAACGTGGTCTGTTAAATTTACTTCTTTATAGCCTGTTCTACTTACCACTACAGAAGGAACCAATGCAGAAGCTCCAGCGGGAAGTAATCCTAACATTTCCATTTGCTGTGCAACGCCATTAATATTAGTAGCAACTTCATCTCCATAAATATTAATTCCATCATGATTATATGCAGCTCTAGTTAAGCCTACTCCATTTTCATCAACTCTGCCTAATTTATCTACCTCACTATTAGCTATCCAATCAGTACCACGTAAGTAAGCAAAATTAATTTTCATTGCTACTTTGTCACTAAATTTATGACCCCATCTTACCTGAAGATCTCTAAACTCATTGTCTCCTCCAGCAGCATCTTGAGAAGTAATCCCATGCTTGTATTGACCACTAATACCTTGATGATCAAAAGGGTTCTTACTTTCCATAAGTAATATTCCATTAAAAGCATTTGCCCCATATAAAGCAGATGATGCTCCAGGAATAATTTCAACACTTAATACATCAGTTTCTGTCATTCCAAGTAAATTCCCAAGCGGGAAGTTTAGTGCAGGAGCAGAGTTATCCATTCCATCAACTAGTTGTACAAATCTTGTATTTGCAAAAGTTGCAAAACCTCTAGTATTAATAGCCTTAAATGTCAAGCTATTGACATTTATGTCTACACCTTTTAAATTTTCAAGTCCATCATAAAAATCTGCAGAAGCAGTATTTCTTATGTCTTTTATTCCAAATCTCTCAATAGTAACAGGAGATTCAAAAATTCTTTGAGGTGTTCTTGAAGCAGAAACCACAACTTCATCAAGAGCAGAGTTGTCTTCTAGGACGAAGTCAACTGTTGATGAAGAATTTACTTCAGCTGACATGGCTTTAAAGCCTACACTACTAGCTTCAATTGAAAAAGGAGTGTCCATATCTGAAGTGATAGAATAATTTCCATCGAAGTCTGCAACTACACCTGTAGAAGTACCAACAATTATAATAGTTGCTCCAGAAAGGGGCTGGCTATTTTTATCGGTAATGCTACCAGTTACAGTAGTTTGTGCATAAGAAAATACACAAAACAACATCATAAAAATTTTAAGAATTGTTCTCATAAGTTTAGTTATTAGTTTAATTTTTGATAGCGCAATATACTTATATAATCTCTTATCTGCACAGGATTTTATAAAAAATTGAGAATTTTAATCTTGATTTAATTATGGATTATTTAAAAAAAATGACAATAATTTAAATAAAAAATAAATTATCATAACTTATTTTTAATATTTTAAATTAAATTAACAAAATTTAAAAGAATATCATATTATCTTGTTTTTCATTAAAAATCTAATGAAAATCCAAATGTTGGAATAGGAGTATTTCTGTTAATATCTATCTCTGTTAACTCAAGAGGATTGATAAGACTTCCATTAGAATCTCTATTTAACCCATACTCTGGCGGAAGAGGTGTTTTTTGAGCAAGAATATTTAATATTTCAAAATAAAAGCTTACTGAGATATTTTCTTTATTCCATTTTTTATCAACCCTGATATCTAGTTGACTAAAATTATCTAATTTCTCTTCGCCCAATCTGGAATAATCTAATATCATTTCTGGGTAATTCATCAAACTTGAATTCAAATCATATGGTACATATGGAGTTTCCCCTGCAAATCTGAGCCTTGAGCTTAATTCCCAGTTATTATTTAATTTATATCCATTACTGAATGATACCAGATGTCTGCTGTCCCAAACTGAAGGTAAGTATTCAGAAGTAAATCCTGAGAATTTACTATGAAAATATGTATATGAAAAAATCCCATAGAAATTATTGGTTAATTTTTGCTGAAATAAAGCTTCTATCCCATATGTCTTCCCTTTTCCTATTGAGCGGACTTCTTCATTGCCAAGTACTTCAAAATCTCCGCCCTTATTTGCAAGGGATACTTGATCTGTTACTGAAACAGGGAAATTATCATACTTTTTTATAAAGGCTTCAAGTGAAATTTTAGATGAATTGGTTATATTATAATCTATACCAGTTACATAATGTATGCTTTCAGTATACTTATTATTTTTGTTTAAATATTCTTCATCATTATTTTGATATCCAAGCATTGTATAGGTTGGCATTTTATAATATTTTCCAATAGACGTATTCCATTTCCATTTTCTATCTTCACTAATTGCATATGATAGTGATGCTCTAGGAGAAAAATTATCCAAAAAATTTGATCCGGTTGTAAAAGTGTCTTCATCTACTCTAAATCCAATTGAAAAATCTAATCTGTTATTAAAGAAGCTCCTAGATCCATTTGCAAACAATCCGTATTTATAAAATTCTATTTCAGTATTATAGTTAACATCAGTAGATAAATTTTGAGTAGCATTAAAGTAGTTTGATAATTGAATATTACCACCCCATTTAAGTTTCCAATCTTTGTAATAATTTATAGATTTAATTCTAAGTTTAGTTTCCCATTCATAAGAGTCATTTCTAAATATTAACCCTGCTTCATTCAAATTATCAGAATATCTGGAAAAAATATTTTCTAATTTGTTGGTGCTCAATGCTGTAATTAATTGGCCGTTTTGATCCTTATATTTTCTTTTCCATGAAATTCCAGCTGTAGTAGTATTTTGTTGAATAATTGGGACCTGTTCTAGTTGTGCTTGTTGTTGTATATCAAAATCATCAGGAGCTTCAACAGAAAAATCATCAATTGACCCAAGCCCTATGAAGTTTATAGAGTTATACTTATCAATTTTGTGATGGATTTTCCATTGATAGTCCCAATAGTCAGGCCTAATTGGAAGTCCAATAAATTTAAATAAAAACTGTAAATAACTTTTTCTTAGAGAAAAAATCATGGTAGTTTTTACTTCCTCATTAGGTTTATTAAAAATTGGCCCTTCAAATGTTAATGCAGATTCAGAAACGCCTACTCTTAAATTCCCAGCAAATTGACTTGTATTACCCTCTTTTTGATCAAAAGAAAGAACTCCACTTAATGGATTATCATATTCAGCTCCAAAAGCGGAAGTTGACAGAGTTACCTCTTGAATAAATGAAATATTTATCATACCTCGTGGTCCTCCTGCACTTCCTTGTGTACTAAAATGGTTTATATTTGGGATTTCAATACCATCTAGATAATATACAGTTTCATTAGGAGCTCCTCCTCTAATTATAATATCATTTCTAAAGCCACCAACAGATGGAGACAATCCTGGCATACTTTGAACAACTTTTGTAATATCGTTATTTCCACCAGGGTAACTTTCAATTTCAACGGCAGAAAAAGTGTTGATTGAAAGGGGAGATTCCATGGTTTTTTTAAAAGGACTTTCAGCTATAACTATCTGATCAAGAGTTTCAATCGACTCATTTAGAAATATTTTTAAGTCTGGATTCCCTTTACTTTTTATAATTACATTATATATTGTTTGTGATTGATATCCTAGATAGCTTATAGTAATATTGTAAGTTTTTGTTGTAATATTATTTATTATAAAATATCCGTTCTCATCACTTATTGCACCAATAGTCGTGCCATCAAGAATAATATTAGCACCAGTTAATGGAAATTGACTTTTACTGTCAAAAATTTTACCACTAATATTTCCTTGGTTTTGCGAGAAGGAAGAATAAGTAAGTCCTAATGATAGAAAGATTAAAAGTTTTAGCCTTTTCATATATTAAAATTCTTCCCAAAAATTGTTAGTGAATTCTTCAATGTATTTTGGTAATACATTTTTATTTTCTTTTATTTTTTCAAAATTAATCAATTCAATTTTGGTTGATTCAAAAACTTTTAATTCTGTTTTATTTACAAAATTCATATCAATATCTAATTTAAATGAAATTTGATTTTGTTTTCTTCTTCCTTTTACATTTTTATTTTTTTCAATTAATTTAATGCTTCTGTTAATTCCAACTCTTTGACCGAAGGTCAACTGAAAATAAGACAGGTTATATTTATCATCCTCAAATTTTGACAATAAAATCTGACCTTTGCTTAGATATTGATTTAAGGAAATTCCTAAAAGCTTCCATTTTTTAATAGGCTTGATATTTTCAAAATCTAACCTAATAATAGCAAAATCTTCTGAATTAATATATAGCGTTCCTGAAAATTTAGAATTCCCTTTTGGATAACAAGTTATTATATAAACTAGTTGGTCACCAAGATATTCGACTTTAGGTTCATTAAAAATATATTTTCTAGGTTTTAAAAGAAAATCTAACCTATAACTATTTGTAGGCAAATCATCGTACAAATTTTTTATCCTATTTCTTTGAGATGAAACAAAATTTTTCTTTTTTTTCATCTCTTTTAATTCAAATTTTTTAATTGATTCTACATTTGTACTATCAACTTTTTCTAATCCTTCTATATCAAAATTTTCTCCAAATATTCCAGATCGTATTTTAAAATAGGAATCTTTCTTTATATTCTTATTGACAGCTTCAATAATTTTTTGATTTAGTGATTCAAGTAATTCATTTTCCGTAGTTGCTGTTTGTCTTGCTTTGATTAGATTAATTTTTTGATTGCCTTCTTCATTGTTCCCAAAATAATAGGATAGGGTTTCTAATTTATTGAAATACTCTTTTGGGAGATTATCGATAATACTATCTAATAATGGTTTTGATATTTCTTGTATTGAGGATTTAAATTTATCTATATTAAACTTGCCTATTGATCCTATTGATTGTCTGCTTAGAAATATTTTGTTTTTAGTTATATCAGCTTGATAATTTATTTCAAAATTATTTATTACCATTTGAATTATTTCATCAGCATTTAATTTATCATTATTTAAAACTATATTATCTAATTGTATTGGGCCTGGTCTTAAATAAATAATAGAATCTTTAAATTCTTTTAATAAATATGTCTTTGTTTTATATCCTAGTAAAGAAATACTTAATGAATCATGATTTTTAAATTCTGATTTAATTAATTTAAACTTTCCGTTTGAGTCAGTAATTAATCCTTTATTATTAGAAAAATAAATATTGGCAAATGGCACAGGGTCATTAGAAATTGAATCTATAACTTTTACAAATGTAGATTGAGCATTTAGGTTAAACGAAATCAAAAAAACTAATTGAAAAATTCTTTTATACATACTAAAATCAGGATAATTACAAATTAGAAGTATATTCCATTAAATAAGTGCAAATCATTGCACCGTAGGTCCCTACTACATATCCAAAAACTGCAAGTAGTACACCAACAGTTGCTAAAGAAGGATGAAATGCTGCAGCTACAACAGGAGCAGATGCTGCACCTCCTACATTAGCTTGGCTTCCAACAGCTAAAAAGAAATATGGAGCCTTAATTAATTTGGCAACAGCAATTAACAGAAATGCATGAATTGACATCCATATTATTCCAATTAGAATTAGTTTAGGTTCATCAAAAATAGACCCTAAATCCATTTTCATTCCAATTGTTGCAACCAGGACATAAATAAAAATACTACCGATCTTACTAGCACCAATTCCTTCAAAATTTCTAGCTTTTGTGAATGATAATCCAATTCCAATAAATGTTGCAATTGATATCATCCAAAAAAACTTAGAGGCAAAGGATGATAAACCTGAACTTTTATCAGCAATTATTGCAAAATTTGAGGTTAGAAATTCAGAAATATATTCAGCTCCTAGATGTGAAAACCCAACTGTCCCAAATGCTATTCCTAAAAGAATCATATAATCTGATAACTTTGGAATTCTCTTATTACTGTTGGAAAATGAAGAAACTTTTTCTTTAAGTTCTTCAATTGCAGATGTATCAGCCTTTAACCACTTATTAATTGTTTTTTTCTTTCCAATGCCCAATAATATTAGAGCCATCCAAATATTTGCAACTACAATATCTACTAAAACCATACCACCATATTTTTGTGGATTATATTCAAATATTTCTAGCATTGCTGCTTGATTTGCTCCACCACCAATCCAGCTTCCTGCTAAAGTTGATAATCCTCTCCAAATTGCATCTGGACCAGCACCGTTAAATAATTCAGGAAAAAAAAATGATAAAATTATAATTGATATTGGGCCTCCTATTATGATTCCAACCGTACCGGTGAAAAACATAACTAGCGCCTTGTAACCTAAATTGTATATTGCTTTTAAATCAATACTTAATGTCATTAATAATAATGATGCAGGTAATAAATATCTACTTGCTATATAGTAGGTTTGAGATTCCTCAGAAGAAATTACTCCTAATGAGTTGAATATTGCAGGAATAAAATAACACATTAATAGGCCTGGAATAATTTTATAAAATTTATACCAAAATCCATTTTCTTTTGATTCAGTATAAAAGACAAATCCAAGTGAAACCATTAATATTCCAAAAACTATTGCATCATTGGTAAAAGGCATCATTATAATTTTATATAAATTTAACTAAAATAAATAGCGATTAACCTAACTTTTTAGACTATTCTACCGTAACCGCATGGTTTTTATATGAAGGAAACGAATATGATTTCTTCAATAAATCAAATATAAAACATATTCAAATACATTTTTCAATTTCTACTAAAACAACTCAATTAACAAATAAAAGTCATTATAATAGTATTATCTAAAAATTTTTTTATCAATAAAAAATGAAATTAATTAGTTAAATTGTATCAATAAACCTGTAAATGAAAATGTGGATCAACAACTTAAATATAGAAAAGATCTTAGTATTATTTTGTGCAAATATAATAGTCTCATGCTCCACACCAATTGATACCGTTCATAAAAAAGTAAGATTAAATAAACATCAACTACCTATAATATCTATTATTGCTGACAGCATGGAGTTATTTGATGATACTTTAGGCATCTACTCAAAAGGGATTGGAGTAGCAGAAAATTGGCAAGGGATTAAAGCTAATTACTTTTCAAAGAAAAAAATAAAAATTGATTTAGCATACTTTGTTAATAATAAATTAGTGTTATCTCAAATTGGTAAAATGAATGTCAGTGGAGGTGGAAGTAGAAAACAACCCCAAAAATCATTTAACATCTCATCTAAAAATAACTTTGATTATCCATTTTTTAAAAACTTACCTTTTGAAAATTATAAAAGTTTGAGATTAAGAGTATCTGGTCAAGACTGGAGAGAAACTCATCTGAGAGATGCCTTAATGCATACTCTAGTTGATAAGACTAATATTGATACACAGGCTTATCAACCTGCTATTTTGTACTTAAACGGTAAATATTGGGGAATTTATAACATTAGAGAAAAATTTAATAAAAACTATCTTTTTCAACATCACGGTGTTAAAAACATTGATGCTTTGGAGCAAAATATTAAAATAATTGATGGTAGTAATATAAATTACAAAGAACTTATAGAATTTATCAAACAAAAAGAATTAAATAAAAAAGAAAATTGGAAATGGATTGAAGAACAAGTAGATATTGAAAATTTCATTGATTACTATTGTTCTCAAATATATTTTGCAAATACTGATTGGCCAGGGAACAATATTAAATATTGGAAATCAATGAATGGTAAATGGAGATGGTTTTTACATGATACCGATTTAGGATTTGCATTTGCACCGATTTGGGGTCACCCTGGTGGTTTAAACCATAACACATTACAATTTGCTTTAAATGACTCAATAACATCTAATCACAATCAACCTTGGAGTACCCTATTGTTTCGCAAATTCCTAGAAAATAAAAAATTTAAAAAAAGATTCATCAGTAAATTTGAAGACCATTTAAATATAACTTTTCAAAGTTCTAGAGTAATAAATATAATTGACAGTTTGGCAAATAACATTGCACCTGAAATTCCTAAGCATATTGATCGTTGGAAAAATGAAGCAGATTATTTATTTCAAAGTATTGAAGACTGGGAAAAAGAATTAGAAATATTGCGTGACTTTTCAAGAAAAAGACCTGACATAGTTCGATCACATTTAAAAAAAGAATTCAATTTAAAGTCAAAAAGTAACTAGCTTAAATTGTCTTTAAAGATTTATACAAAAAGTATAAAAAATTTAAAGACCAAAACCCTTCATATATAAACTACTCCACCGTGGTATTATGGGGTTTGATAGTTCTGTACCATTTTTATTATTTACATTTCATACGAAAACTCATAAGTTACAAAACAGTAAATATCTTAAACCATTAAATAAAGTTACTGAAAAATTACATGAAGAAATTTTTAGACTCAAAAGTCTTGGGTTAGGTTACAGAAAAATTCATAAAAAATTAGTTGAGAAAGGATATAAAATAGGTAAATCTCCTTCGACTGTAAACTCAATAATTGAAAAGAGGTTAAAAAGAGATAAGTTTTTAAATATGAAGGTCTTTGAAGAGTATAGAAATTTCAGAATACATTTCTATTTAATTTAAAGACTTAAAAGGGATTCAATATATTTATATTATGAAAAACCACTTACAAATTTTGAAAGAAATGAACTTTGAAAGAATAGGTCATTTTTTTATCAAAAAAAATAAATTTATTGTTGAGTGTGATGAAAAGTACTTAGAACTAGAAAAGATGATTTATATACACACAATAGATAATGAAATAATAAGAGTTGGGTCTAGTAAAAATAAACTCAAAATAAGAATGAAGTCATGGGAAAGAGATGTGTCAAAATCTTTGAACGGTGAGAAAAGTTCAACCCCACTCTGGGAAAGTAAAATGTGGGATAATTTATTAAAAGATAAAATTGGAATTCTATTTGGAAGAAAAGGAACGATTGTAAGTACTCCTGTAGGAGAATTTAATTCTTATTTAAGTGAAGAGTCTTTTTTGATTGGAAAGTTTTTACCAAAAATGAATAGAAGTAAACACCGATAATTAATTACAAGTAAAGAACTATCAAAAACTACTCTACCGTAACAGATTTTGCAAGATTTCTAGGTTGGTCAACATTTCTTCCAAGTTTTACCGCTATATGGTATGATAAAAGTTGAAGAGGAATTGTAGTTACAAATGGTGTTAGTGCTGCAATTGTTTTAGGTACTTCAATTGTTTCATCTGCAATTTTTGAGATTTCCTTATCTCCTTCAAATACAATTGCAATTATTTTCCCCTTCCTTGATTTAATCTCCTGGATATTGCTTAATATCTTATCATAATAAAGCTGATTTGTCGCTATAACTATTGAAGGCATATTTTTATCAATTAGCGCTATTGGGCCATGTTTCATTTCAGCTGCAGGATATCCTTCTGCATGTATGTAGGATATTTCTTTAAGCTTGAGCGCTCCTTCAAGAGCAACAGGGAAATTATATCCTCTGCCTAGATATAAGCAATTGGTTGATTTTTTTATTTTTTCTGCAATTTTTTTAACCCTGTTATTTGTGGCTAGCACTTTATTAATTTTTTTCTCTATAGAACTCAATTCATATATATATTCACGATATTTTTTTAAAGAAATAACTCCTCTGCTTTTACCTAGTTTAACAGCTATAAGATAAAGAATAGCCATTTGTGTAGTAAATGCTTTAGTTGAAGCTACTCCAATTTCAGGACCTGCATGAGTATATGACCCTGCATTAGTTTCTCTGCTAATTGTAGATCCAACTACATTACATATCCCATATATAAAAGCTCCCGTTTCTTTTGCAAGCTTTATTGCAGCTAGTGTATCAGCAGTTTCTCCTGACTGAGATATAGCAATTATTATATCTGATTTATTTATTACAGGATTTCGATATCTAAATTCAGAGGCATACTCAACTTCGACAGGAATTTTAGCAATTTTTTCAAACATATATTCAGCAACCAGTCCTGCATGCCAAGAAGTGCCACAAGCAACAATAGTAATTTTATTGGCTGACACGAACTTATCTATATAATCATCAACTCCAGCCATTTTTATTAAGCCACTTTTTACATTAAGTCTACCTCTAAGTGTATCAACTACTGCTTTAGGCTGCTCATATATCTCCTTTAACATAAAATGGTTAAATCCTTTTTTTTGAATTTTAGCTAAATCAACTTCTAATTTTTCAATAGTTGGATTTGTAAAAGAATCATCTTTTATTTTTCTGAATAGAGTCTTTTTATGATTACGAATTATAGCCATTTCTCCATCTTTTAAATAAATCACATCCTTTGTATAATCTAAAAAAGGAGTAACATCACTGGCAATAAAATATTCATTATTATTTAGACCTATGCATAATGGACTCCCTAGTCTAGCAACAACTATTTCATCTGGTTTTTTAATATCAATTACTGCAATGGCATATGCTCCAATCACATAATTTAAAGCTATTTGTACTGCTTCACCAAGCTTTACATTTTCTTTAATTTGTACATATTCAATTAAATTTACCAATACTTCTGTGTCAGTATCGGTATAAAATTTAAATCCTTTAGTTTTTAACTCCTCCTTTAGTGAAGAATAGTTTTCTACTATACCATTATGTACAATATATAATTCATCTGAGTTTGAGGAATGTGGATGTGAATTTTTATTATTAGGCTCTCCATGAGTTGCCCATCTTGTATGGCCTATACCTATATTACCACTAAATGATTTAAGATTAGAAATCTTCTTTTCTAATCTACTTATTTTCCCTTTTGACTTTTTAGATATAAGTTTTCCATTATTATATAAGCAAATTCCAGCACTATCATAGCCTCTATATTCAAGTCTTTTTAATCCATTTAATATTATTGGATATGCGTTTTTTGAACCTATATATCCTACAATTCCACACATAGTGTTATTTTCTATAAATTTAAACTATTACAAGCGTCTATAATTTTAATTTTCAGGCTCAGTATAATATATTTTTATTTTAGGCCTTTTGTCTTGCTCTTGGCTTTGATTCCCATGAAGAATAGTCCCTTTATGACTTAAAATAGTCCCTGAAGCTAATTGTAAATCTTCTTCATTTTGATTATTCAAGATATTAAAAAATGAAGTAGCAGCTATATCATTAATTACTGCTAACCCTAATTTGGCATTTGCTGAATCTCTTAAGATTATATTATTTAGATGCTCTGTTATTCTAATTTTATATTTTATCCCTTGCCCTTCTGGATCATCATCAACTCTTTGTAAAGGTTCAAGATGATTAATTTTTGCATTAATTGTAGTTGAGCTTACAGATTGATCTATATAATAATCTAACAAACTCATATTTTCTTCGTAGTTATATATATATATTCTTTCAGGCTCATTTTCTAGATTTAAACCTTGATTTACGTAAAACTCAATATATGCTTCATTAATTAATTTTAAAGGAGAATCTGAGACATCATCATAGAAGAAATTTTTAAAATGATCAAATGCATCAACCTGATCTCCCATTTCATCTTCTATTGTGCCATTAAATAAATCAATTATACCAATATATCCCTCACCGCCTTTCAAATATATAGATTCGTCTCCGTTAATATCATCTGAGTTTGTAACATCAACAGAAAAATTGTTATCGAAAACATTTAAAAGAACACCAGAGAAATTAATCACATAATCATTTTGATATGTTACCGTTTCATCAACGCTCCCTGTATCTGTCTCTGAAGTAATTGCAGTGTCTGATGTATAGTGAATGGTTAAATTAGTGTTAGTCGATGCCAGGTTTAATATCATAATGGAACCATCAGAATTTATTCCTTCTACTTTTATATATAATCCTCTGAAAAAATCTTTAAAATTATTTTCATTACTTAACACAGGATTATCTTGGTTTTCAAAAATTAAATCTTGCCAATATTGATCCCCTTGATTATCTAGCCTAAATCTTAATGCAGGAGCTATTTTTTGAGCAATAAACGGCTCATCAAGTGTATCTAGCTCTGTGAGATTAATTTGACTAGGGTCAGGCACAAAATCATTTATTTCAAATAGGAGATCTCCTTCCAATTGACCTTGATTAATGGATTCAGTATCAGATAATGAGCCGTCAGAAAAATATTTTTGAGTGTCATCAAAATCACCATATGGGTCAAAAGACCTTAGGAAAAAATTATTTCTATAGATAGAGATTTTAATAGGAGAATCACCATATACTGAATCAAGCTCATATGTAATATCATTATCTTCACTTGTCTCTACACCTCTACTAAAATAAGGTATAGTTAATATAACAGAATCAAGTACAATATTTTCTCCAAAGTCAGGAGAATATTGCTCAGGGACCATTTGTCCTAAAAAACTTGAAGTAGTTTCTCCGTATATTGGATGATTATTATATCCAATCAGAAATGAAGGTAAATTATTCGACTGGACAGGATTAACCGTTTTTGAACTAGTTACAATTGGATATTCAATTGATTTAGTTTCAAAATTAATTGCATTAGCTGAGTTAATTACATCTGAATCAAGACTAGAAAATTCTTTTTCACATGAGAAAATAGAAATCAACAATAAGGATATCCCTAGTAATAAAGAAATTTTATTTAAAGATTTAATCATAATATACTAAGCTTTAATTTAACAATTTATTATAAAACTCTGTGTAGTCTTCTATAAATGAATCTTTAGGTTGATAATCCAATACAGGTTTTTTACATTTTTCTATGTGTTGTTCAAGCTCCTTAGGTATTTTTTTTGAACTTATTATTATTGCATCAGAAAAATCAATTGCAGTTTTCATAAGATTATTATAGTTGGGAGTTTTAATAGTTGAAATTTTGTTTTTTTCAATTTCATCAAATAATATTTTATCTAATAATTTCTTATTTAATGAGCCAGAAAATCCTGTGTTATAAACAGAGGTAACAATCTTGCTGTTTTGAAAGGTAGGGTCATCTTTATAAATTTCTTTAAGATATAAAGGCAAGAATGAGGACAGCCATCCATGAATATGTATAATATCTGGAGGCCAATTAAGCCTTTTTATAGTTTCAATAACTCCTTTAGCAAAAAATATTGCACGTTCGTCATTGTCTTTAAATAACTTTCCATTTTCATCATTATATATTGCTTTTCTTTTAAAATAATCTTCATTATCAATAAAATAAACCTGTATTCTTTCTTTGGGGATAGATGCAACCTTAATAATTAGAGGCATGTCAAGATCATTAATAACTAAATTTAAGCCTGATAGCCTTATAACTTCATGAAGTTGATGTCTCCTTTCATTAATACTTCCATATTTTGGCATGAAAATTCTAATTTGTCCACCTTGTTTGTTTATCATTCGAGGTATTTCAAATGACATGGATGAGATTTCTGTTTCTGGAAGATAGGGGACTACTTCAGATGATACATATAAAATCTTTTTATTTTTCATAATCCCTAAATTTGAAAGTGGTCCTAAAAGGAAGCAAAATTACAAAAATTATGCAGATTAATTGCAATGTATTAAGTTTACAAGGTGTTAAATTTTTATTAAAATGATTCTATTTAGAAAAAAATCTGATTTTATAATCAGAATAAATGTTCTAAAAAAAAACAATTGTAGAATTGGGTTAGTTCCAACAATGGGAGCCTTACATGAAGGCCATTTGTCATTAGTAAGGAGATCTATGTCTGAAAATGACCATACAATTGTAACTATTTTTGTAAATCCTACTCAATTTAATGATAAAAAAGATTTAATGTCTTATCCAAAGAATTTAACAAATGATTGCAATTATTTATCAGCTATTTCAAGTGATATTATTATTTTTGCTCCTGAAATTAAAGACATATATGATCAAAATTTATCTATTAAGAAATTCAATTTTCAAGGCTTAGATAAGTTTATGGAAGGAGAAAAAAGAATAGGTCATTTTGATGGAGTGGCTACTGTAGTCAGTCACTTATTGGAAATTACAAAACCAAATAATGCCTATTTTGGGGAAAAAGATTATCAGCAATTAAGGATTATTCAACAATTAGTTATTGCAAATAATTTCCCAGTAAATATTATTGGTTGTGAAACGATTAGAGAAGAGGACGGACTAGCATTAAGTTCCCGTAATTTAAAGATAAGTAGTCCTTTTAGAAAATCAGCCGCAAAAATATTTCAAGCTATTAGCTATGCCAAAATTAATTTTAATTCTATGACTTTAGATGAAATATATAATTATGTGAATAATTTTTTTGATAATATAGATAATATAGAATTAGAATATTTTACTATTGCAGAATCAGAATCTTTAACCCCAGTAAATAAAAAACAAATTGATAAACAATATAGAGCATTTATAGCAGTTAAATTAGAAGGAGTAAGGTTAATAGACAATATCGCATTAAATTAATAAAAATGAAGGTACAGGTTCTGAAATCAAAAATTCATAGAGTAAGAGTAACAGGAGCAAATTTAGATTATATAGGAAGTATTACTATAGATAGAAGTCTAATGGAAGCCTCTAATATAATTGAAGGAGAAAAAATACAAATAGTTAATAATAATAATGGAGAGAGGCTAGAAACATATGTAATCCCTGGTGATAGAAATTCTGGAGAGATTACGGTTAATGGTGCAGCTGCAAGAAAAGTTAGTTTAGGAGATACATTAATTTTAATTACATATGCAATAATGGATTTCGATAAGGCAAAAAAATTCAAACCTTCCATAATTTTCCCAAATGAAAAAAATAATAAATTAAATTAATAAGTTGAAAGCAAATTTTTTTAAATATCTAAAATTAATTATACCTATTTTAATTGGATTTGCTTGCATATACTACTCTACCACTAATTTAACCCAGGAAGATATTAATTCTATAATTCAATCGTTTTCAAATGTAAAATATAGCTGGGTGTTTTTTGGGGTAGTTTTAGGTGGATTAAGTCATATTTCTAGATCTTACCGTTGGAAATACTTATTAAGGCCCTTAGGCTACAATATTAGTTTTTTAAATAGTGTATTAGCTGTTTTCTCTGGATATTTAATAAATTATACTATTCCTAGAGCTGGAGATATTGCTAGGGGGACTATTGCATATAAGTATGAGGGAATCCCTTTAGAAAAAGGTCTTGGAACTATTGTAGCTGAGAGGGCAGTAGATGTTGCGTGTATTAGTATATTAATAATAATAGGTTTATTTATTAATTACGAACTTATATCTAAAAAATTATTAGAAGCAAGTAATTTTATTGACATAAAATTTTTATTTTTTATTGCTATAGCTTTAGCTACGATATTATTTCTTCTTTTAAAGAAAATGAATAACTCATTAAGAATTATATTGAAATTGCAAGATTTTTTTAACGGATTATATAAAGGATTTATAATAATCTTTAAACTTAAAAATAAATGGTTATTTATTTTTCATAGCATATTTATTTGGCTGATGTATATTTTGATGTTTTTAGTTACAACTAAAGCAGTTTCTGAATTACCAGATTTGTCGTTTCAAATAATTTTAATTTCATTTATTTTGGCAAGCCTAACAATTGTATTTACCCCCGGAGGAATTGGAGCTTATCCTCTTGCTGTGCAAATATCTTTTAGTTGGTTTGGAATAAGCTCTGTATCCAGTTTATCTTTTGGATGGATAATGTGGACCTCACAGACATTAATGATAATAATTTTTGGAGGATTGTCTTTAATTATATTACCTTTTGTTAATAATAAAAAAGTCTAATATGCGTCATTTATTATTGTTTATTTTTTTCTTCTCTTCATTTTTTTTACTTGCTCAAGATTCTGATACAATAAGAAATAAAAGTATTTATCATAAAATTTATTCTAATAAATTAAATTCAGATAGGGAAATAACAATTCAATTGCCAAGAAACTATGATTTAGATGATGGAAAGACATATCCATTATTCATTGTTTTTGATGGAGATTATTTATTTGAGGTTGTCTCGGGAAATATAGACTACATGTCTTTTTGGGGCGATATCCCTGAATCAATTGTTGTTGGAATAAACCAAATTGAATCGAGATATAATGACACAAGTGTTTTAGACAATATAATTTTCACCCCTATTTCATCATCTGCTAATTTTTTTGAATTTGTAACTCAAGAGCTTTTGCCCTATATAAATGAAAATTATAGAACTAATAATTTTAGAGTTGCTATTGGTCATGAAAGAACGGCAAATTTTATTAATTTTTTCTTGATCAAAAAAATACCAATAATGAATGGATACATATTAGTCAGTCCAAAATATACTGACAATATGAAAGACTATGTTTCAGAATATTTAATGTATTCTGATGAAAATATTTATTATTACCTGAGTACATCTGATCACGATTTTGATTCAATCTCACAAGATGCTTATAATTTTAACCAGATGCTTGATTCATTAGATAGAGATAATATCCAATATAAATTTCAAAATATAGAAAAAAAATCTCATTATACGCTTCCAGCTTATGCCATCCCTCATTCAATAGAGGATATGTTCTCTATATACAAGGATATAAGTAAAACTGAATATGATTCAATTATTTTAAAATTAGACACTTCTCCTGTAGAATATCTTGTTAACAAATACGAAAAAATTGAAAATAATTTTGGAATAACTAAAGAAATATCAATTAATGATTTTATAGCTATTGAAGAATGTATAGACTCAATAGAAAAATTCCATTTTTTTAAGGACTTAGCAAAGTTAGCTAGTAAGAAGTATAACGAAACAATATTACCAAGTTATTATATGGGCAGATTTTATGAAGAAACTGGCGAGCCTAAAAAAGCAATGCATATTTATAGATCAGCATATAATATGGATGATGTTTCTGGAATAACAAAAGAAGACCTTCTTATAAAGGCTGATAAAATTGCCAATGAACATGGTTATTAGATATGAGTAAAATAAAAACAGCTTATTATTGTAATGAATGCGGAACCCAATATGCAAAATGGCAAGGGCAATGTAATAAATGTCAAAAATGGAATAGTATTGAGGAAGAGATAATAAACAAGCCTAAGAAAAACAAAGAGAGCTCATATAATTCAATTAATAATAATAAGCCTAATCCACAGAAAATTAGCAATATAGAAATTAATGATCAATATAGAATCATTACAAAAGACAATGAGTTTGATAGAGTGATTGGTGGAGGTATTGTCCCTGGATCTCTTATTTTACTTGGAGGAGAGCCAGGTATTGGAAAGAGTACATTATTTCTTCAATTATCTTTAATGTTATCTCACAAAATTCTATATGTATCTGGAGAGGAAAGTGAGGCGCAAATTAAAATGCGTGCGGATCGAATAAATTATAAAAATGATCAGTGCTATATTCTTACTGAAAATAAAATAGAAAATATTTTTCATCAAGCAAATAAAATTAATCCTCAGGTATTAATAATTGATTCAATTCAGACACTAAGAACTCAATTAGTTGATGCTTCCTCTGGAAGCATAAGTCAACTAAGAACATGTACAGCTGAATTAATAAGTTTTGCAAAATCAACTTCAATTCCAGTTTTAATTATAGGGCACATTAATAAGGAGGGGCATATTGCAGGGCCTAAAATATTAGAACATATGGTAGATACTGTTCTTCAATTTGAAGGTGACAGAAATCATTTTTATAGAATTCTTAGATCTAAAAAAAACAGATTTGGATCAACTAATGAAATAGGAATTTATGAGATGATAAATTCAGGGTTAAAAGAAATAATAAATCCTTCAGAAATACTAATTAGCAATTCAAAACAAAAGCTTAGTGGAAGTTCGATTGCTGCTGCCATAGAAGGATCACGCCCTTTTATGATTGAAGTTCAGGCACTGGTTAGCTCTGCAGTTTATGGAACTCCTCAAAGAAGCTGTACTGGATTTAATTCAAAAAGATTAAATATGTTATTAGCTGTATTAGAAAAAAGAGTAGGATTTAAATTAGGCATGAAGGATATATTTTTAAATATAACTGGTGGGATTAAAGTTGAAGATACTGCAATAGATATGGCAATTGTATCAGCTATATTGTCATCAAATAATGAGATTAAAATTCCTGAAGATTATTGCTTTGCAGGAGAGATAGGTTTGTCAGGTGAAATAAGACCTATACAAAGAATTGACCAAAGAATTAAAGAAGCTGAAAAATTAGGGTTTTCAAAAATATTTATATCAAAGCACAGTGACAAGTTAGCATCTAATAAAATTAATATAGTTCCACTTTCAAAAATTGAGGAATTAATCGATCATATTAAATAATAAATTCTTATAATCTTTAGTGAATAAAACTACATTAGTTTAACTAAATTTAGTATTTTCAGATACTGATTGAAATCAATAAAATAATATGGTTTTCCCAGAATACAAAAAATTAGATTTATATAAGATAAGCCAAGAGATTTTATCTTATTGGGACGAGCATGATATTTTTAGTAAGTCTATTTCTGAGGCCGAGGGCAAAACTCCCTATATTTTTTACGAAGGCCCTCCTTCGGCAAATGGATTGCCAGGTATTCACCATGTCTTAGCTAGAACAATTAAAGATATTTTTTTAAGATATAAAACTATGAAAGGATATCAAGTTAGAAGAAAAGCTGGTTGGGATACTCATGGATTGCCAGTTGAACTAGGTGTTGAGAATAGCTTAGGGATTTCCAAAGAAGATATTGGAAATAAGATTAGCATTGAAGATTATAATAAGGCGTGCAAGGAAGCTGTAATGAAATATACAGACATATGGAATAATCTTACCAAGCAAATGGGCTATTGGGTAGATATGAAAAACCCATATATAACATATACTTCAAAGTATATGGAGAGTGTTTGGTGGTTATTAAAACAGATATATAATAAAAATTTAATGTATAAAGGTTACACTGTTCAGCCTTACTCTCCTAAGGCTGGCACTGCAATCAGCTCACATGAGCTAAATCAGCCTGGGACATATCAGGATGTTACAGATACCTCTGTAACTGCACAGTTTAAAATTAAAAATGAAAATCTTCCAGACTTTTTGAAAAACGAAGAAGATGTTTTTATATTAGCTTGGACAACTACTCCTTGGACATTGCCAAGTAATACTGCTTTGACAATTGGCTCAAAGATTGATTACACTTTGATTAAAACTTTTAATCAATATACATTTAAACCTATTCAGGTAATTTTGGCAACAGATTTGATCCATAAATTATTTTCTGGAAATTATTTTGAAATTACTAATGAGTCAGACTTGTTGGGCTTTGAATCTAAATCTAAAAAAATACCTTTCTACATTGCTAATAATTTTTTTGGGGAAAAACTATTAAATATCAAATATGAGCAATTGTTAAGTTATACCTTGCCTGCTGAAAATCCTGAAAATGCATTTAGAATTATTCATGGAGATTTTGTTACAACAAGCGAGGGTACAGGAATAGTTCATACGGCTCCAACTTTTGGGGCAGATGATGCACTAGTAGCAAAACAAGCCAATCCTCAAATTCCACCAATGTTAATTAAAAACAGTGATGGAGATTTAGTCCCTCTAGTTGATTTGCAAGGAAGATTTAGGCCTGAAATGAAGGAGCTTGCAGGAAAGTATGTAAAAAATGAATATTATAATGATGATAAAATTCCTGAAAAATCAGTTGATGTTGAGATTGCGATTATATTAAAGAAAGCTAATGGGGCTTTCAAGGTTGAAAAGTATAAGCATAGTTATCCTAATTGTTGGAGAACAGATAAGCCAATCCTATATTATCCAATAGATTCTTGGTTTATTAAAACGTCGAAAATTAGTGATTCAATGTTAGCCCTAAATAAAAAAATAAATTGGAAACCAAGATCAACTGGAGAAGGAAGATTTGGCAAATGGCTAGAAAATGTTAATGACTGGAATTTGTCAAGATCACGATTTTGGGGGATTCCATTACCTATTTGGAGAACTGAAAATGGTTCTGAAGAAATATGTATAGGATCATTAAAAGAGTTAAAAAAAGAAATAGATAAGTCTGTTAAAAATGGTTTTATGTCAAAAGATATTTTTTCAGATTTTGAGCCAGAAAATTATTCAGACGAAAATTATAATAAGATAGATCTACATAAAAATGTAGTAGATAAAATCATTTTAGTTTCAAAAAGTGGACAGAAAATGTATCGTGAAACAGATCTAATTGATGTATGGTTTGATTCTGGAAGTATGCCATATGCCCAATGGCATTATCCTTTTGAAAATAAAGATCTAATTGATAAAAATAAATTTTATCCTGCAGATTTTATTGCTGAGGGAGTTGATCAAACTAGGGGCTGGTTTTATACGCTTCATGCAATTAGTTCTTTAGTCTTTAACTCTAATGCATATAAAAATGTAGTCTCAAATGGCCTTGTTTTGGATAAGAATGGTCAAAAAATGTCAAAAAGATTAGGCAATGCAGTTGATCCATTTAAAACATTGGAGAATTATGGAGCAGATGCGACTAGATGGTATATGATATCAAATTCAAATCCATGGGATAATTTAAAATTTGATATAGATGGGGTTGATGAGGTTAGGAGAAAATTCTTAGGGACTTTATACAATACGTACTCTTTCTTTTCATTGTATGCGAATATCGATGGATTTAGTTATAATGAAAATGATATAGAACATAAAGATAGGCCAGAAATAGATAGATGGATTTTATCTGAATTAAACTCATTAATTGCAAAGGCAGATGATTATTACAATGATTATGAGCCTACAAAAGCAGCAAGAGCGATCTCAGAATTTGTTATAGAATATTTAAGCAACTGGTATGTTAGGCTAAGTAGGAGAAGATTTTGGAAGGGGGAATATGAACTAGACAAAATTTCAGCTTATCAAACTTTGTATATAGTTTTGCTAAATATTTCCAAGATATCTGCACCTATTGCTCCATTTTTTATGGATCGGTTATATCAAGATTTGACGAAAAACATAGATGATAATCACTTTAAGACACCAAAAAAGGAAAGCATACATCTAGAGTTCTTTCCTAAATCAATTTCATCATATATAGATAAGCAATTGGAGAGTAAAATAAACTATGCTCAAAGAATTTCATCTCTTACATTATCTTTAAGAGCAAAGGAAAAGATAAAAGTAAGACAGCCATTAAACAAAATAATGGTGCCAGTAAATAACAATGAACAAAAGAGTCAAATTGAAGCAGTATCAGAATTGATAAAAAGAGAAGTAAATGTCAAAAAAATTGAATTTATAGAAGGGCATTCAGATTTATTAATAAAGGAAGTAAAACCAAATTTCAAAACTTTAGGCCCTAGATTTGGCTCTGAAATGAAAGAAATTGCCACTGTTGTTAAAAATTTAACTTCAGAACAAATTCAAGACTTAGAGACTAGATCTAAAATAGATTTAATAATTAACAAAAAAAATGTTACTTTCGATATTACAGATTTTGAAATCTTATCAAATGATATTGAAGGATGGTTAGTGGCGCATGAAGGAAATATAACTGTAGCATTAGATATTACTATAAATAATGATTTGATTGATGAAGGCATATCTAGAGAAATAGTTAGCAGAGTACAAACTATTAGAAAGGATTCTGGTTTTGAGGTCACGGATAGAATTAAAATTGTTATACTTAAGGATGAGCAAATATCCAGAGCAATAAATAACAATATTGATTATATAAAATCTGAAACATTAGCAAACTCTGTTGAATTGAAAAACAATTTAGACAAAGGAGTAGAAGTTGAATTTGATAAGATTAAAACAAGAATTTTTATAATTAAAGAATGAAATTATGGCAGTAAAAAGCAAAAGATATTCTGATAAAGATTTACAAAGGTTTAAAAAATTAATTTTAGAAAAAATTGAAAAAGCAATGCATGATTTAGAATTAATAAAAAGCGCATACATGAATGATCATAATAATGGCACTGAAGACACAGCGCCCACTTTTAAGGCTTTTGATGAAGGTAGTTCAGTTATGAGTAAAGAATCTAATTCACAACTTGCATTAAGGCAAGAAAAATTTATTAGGGATTTAAAAACAGCATTAATCAGAATTGAAAATAAAACCTACGGTACATGTAGAGTTACAGGAAAATTAATCAGTAAGAGGAGACTAAAATTAGTCCCACATGCTACTTTAAGTATTGCAGCTAAAAATATGCAAAAATAATTAGCAGACATCTTTAATAATCCTTTATAATGGATGTTAAGAGTTTAAAAATAATTTCTAAAAACCTTCCAACAAATCCTGGGGTATATCAATTTTTAGATTCAAAAAACAAGATTATTTATATTGGGAAAGCTAAAAATTTAAAAAAAAGAGTAAGTTCATATTTTTCTAGCCAAGTCCATTCAGGAAAAACAACTAAACTAATTTCTAATATATCTGTTATAAAGCATATAATTGTAAAGACTGAATCAGATGCTTTATTATTGGAAAATAATTTAATTAAAAAGCATAAGCCTAAATACAATATTCAATTAAAGGACGGAAAATCTTATCCATGGATATGTATTAAGAATGAAAGATTTCCAAGATTATATATTACAAGGAAATTATTAGATGATGGGTCAGAATATTTTGGCCCATTTACTTCAATAAAAACAGCAAAGCTCTTAATTGACTTAATAACTAATCTATTTCCAATACGACTAAATAATTATAATCTAACAGAAAAACAAATTAGCAATCCAAAGAATGAACTATTTCTAAGATTATTTAGAAAAAATGGTCATTCAATAATTCTTGGGTTTAATATTGGAACTGTAGAAATATCAAATGAGCTAATATTAACAGAAAATGAATATTTGCAAAATATTGTTTCAGCCAAAAAAATTCTTAAAGGAAAATTCAATCAATTTAAAATTGAAATGAAGAAAAAAATGAAAGAATATTCAAAAAAAATGAATTTTGAAAAAGCTCATGAAATTAAAGAAAAAATAATTGCTCTAGAGAATTATCAATCTAAATCTATAATGGTTAGTCCAAAAATAAATAATGTTGATGTTTTTACAATTATTTCTGACAACGACCATGCATATATTAATTTTTTGCAAATTTCTTATGGATGTATAATAAGATCATTTAATACTGAAATAAAGAAAAAATTAGATGAGGATGATAGCCAAATACTAGAATTAGGGATATTTAATATAAGATCAATTTTCAATTCTAAATCAAATGAAATTTACAGCAATTGCAATGCTAATATTTCAGAAAAAATAAAGCTTACTTTACCAAGAATAGGAGATAAAAAACATATTGTTGATTTGTCTTTTAAGAATGTTAAACATTTTAGAATTAATCAGCTTAAACAAAGAAAGCATATAGATCCTCAATCACACTATAAAAGAATCTTAATGCAATTAAAATTGGATTTAAGATTAAAGAAGGAGCCTTATCATATTGAGTGTTTTGATAATTCAAATTTACATGGTACTAACTCCACTTCAGCATGTGTGGTTTTTAAAAATGCTAAACCAAATAAAAAAGAGTATAGGCATTTTAATATCAAGAAAGTTGTTGGGTCAAATGATTATGCAATGATTCAAGAAGTAGTATATAGAAGGTATTCAAGATTACTAAAAGAAAAGAAATCATTGCCTGAATTAGTCATTATTGATGGTGGGAAGGGACAGCTTTCTTCTGCATTAGCTTCATTGATTAAATTAAAATTAGAAAAGAAAATAATTTTGATTGGAATCGCAAAAAGATTAGAAGAAATATATTTTACAAATGACCCTGACCCTTTGTATTTAAATAAAAAATCAGAGAGTCTCAAATTAATTCAACAATTAAGAAATGAAGCACATAGATTTAGTTTAAAACATCATAGGAATAAGAGAAGGAAAAATTTAATTATAAATGAATTAGAACATATAAAAGGCATTGGGGGAAAAACAATTATAGATTTATTAAATCATTTTAAATCAAATAAAGTAATTTCATCTGCAAAACTTGAGGATCTTAAAAAAGTTATTGGCAATTCTAGAGCATTATTGATTTACAATTATTATAAATCTTTATAATTTTAAACTTCTATTTTATTATTTTTGACAATTATTCAATGTCTTTGATGAATATTAAAGGAGCAATTTTCTTCTTTTTGATAATGAGTTTTAATTCAATTAATTCTCAAAATCATGATCCATATAAATCTGGAGAATGGCTGAAATATAAAATATCTTACAGCGGGTTTTTAAAAGCGGGTGAAGCTATAGTAGAATTAAATAAAGACACAATAGATAATAAGGAATTATTTCATGTAGTTGCCATTGGAAGAACAACAGGTATAATTAACTGGTTTTTTAAAGTTAACGACAGATATGAGAGTTACTTTAATTTGGAAGATACTAGGCCTTATAAATTTATTAGAAATATTAATGAAGGAGGTTACACAAAAAATCTATCAATTTATTTTGACCATAAAATTAAAAAGGCAACAATAAATAATAAGAAAACTAATGAAAAACATGTAGCAGATATTAGATTTAACTCACATGATTTAATTTCAATTATATATTATTTAAGAAAAAATTTTAATTTAAAAAGTATAGATAAAAATAATGAAATTACAATCAATACTTTTTTTGACTATCAGAATAATGAGATGAAGATGAAGTACCTGATGACAGAAATTATTAATACTAAATTTGGTAAAATAAAATGTTTAAAAATAAGGCCATATGTTAAGTCTGGAAGAATATTCAAAGCAAAAGAAAGTTTAACTATATGGGTAACCGCTGATAAAAACAGAATCCCTATTAAAATTGCAGCAGACTTGTCAGTGGGAACAATTAGTGCAGATTTACAATTATTTAAAGGATTAAATAACCCATTTGAAATTCAGTTTTTATGATGATTAGATTTAATTTTTTAAAATATTTTTTTTTAGTTATACTCATTCAATCTTGTGTTTTTGATAATTCAGAAGAAACAAAACCAAAAATTGAATTTGGATTTAATATGAAAAATTACAAGGTATCACGTGACACAATTAGATCAGGAGATAGTTTTGGAGAAATATTAATCAATAAGAAATTATCTTATCCACAGATATATAAAATAGGTCAAGCTATAAAAGACTCATTTGATATAAGGTGGCTTACTGTAGGGAAGCCATATACTATTTTATCTACAAAAGATTCATTAGAACAACCATTATATTTTATTTATCAGCCGAATAAATTAAATTATGTTGTTATAGATTTTGCTAATTTAGATTCTATAGTTGCCTATAATAAGAAAAAACCATTTAAAGTTGTAAAGAAGACTACATTTGGGAGTATTAACAGTAGTTTGTCTGAAACAATGGACAAGAAAGGGCTGCCTTGGGAATTAATTAATCAACTTGCAGATATTTATGCTTGGACAATAGATTTCTCTAGATTACAAAAAGGAGATAGATTTAAAATTGTGTACAATGAAAGATATGTTGATGATACATTATTAGTTGGAATTAAGAGTATTGACGCAGCCTATTTTCAACATAATAATAAAGAGTTATATGCGTTTCATTTTATTACAGATTCCCTTAGAAATATTCAAGAATTTTATGATGATAAAGGGGAAAGCTTACAAAGAACTTTTTTAAGATCTCCCCTCAGATTTAGCAATATTTCTTCTAGGTATAATTTAAAGAGAAGAATAGCGTACTATGGCAATAGAGTCAAACCCCATAGAGGGACAGACTTTGCTGGCCCAGTTGGAACTCCAATAATGGCAACGGCTGATGGTAGGATTGTAAAATCTTCTTATACTAGAGGTAATGGATACTATGTTAAAATTCAACATAACAATAGATACTCAACTCAGTATTTGCATATGCAAAAAAAAGGAAGAATAAAAAAGGGGAAGTATGTTAAGCAGGGAGATATAATAGGAAGGGTTGGAATGACAGGGAACACATCTGGCCCTCATGTTTGTTATAGGTTTTGGAAAAATGGTAAACAGGTAGATCCTTTTAAGCAAAATTTACCTCCAGGGAAATCTATTCCAAATAAATTAAAGTCAAATTTTGATCAATTTATTTTACCTTTAAAAAATCAAATAGATCAAATAACATCTAATTAAATGGCATTAAAATCATATAACCCTACTAAGACAGCAGCTTGGAAAAAATTATCTGATAATTTTAATCAGATAAAAGATCTTCACATGTCAAATTTGTTTATTCAAGACAAAAATAGAGCTGAAAAATTTTCGATTCAATGGGAAGATTTTTATTTGGATTTTTCAAAAAACAGGATTAATCATTATACATTAAAATATTTCATAGAACTCCTTGATGAAATAGAGCTAGGTGATGCAATTAATAAATATTTCTCTGGGGATAGAATTAATTCTACTGAAGACAGATCAGTTTTGCATACACAATTAAGAAGTAAAAATGATAATAATATTTTTATAGATGGTCAAAATATTTATCAAAATATCCATCAAACTAACAATAGAATTAAGTCTTTTTCAGATTCAATAATTAATGGTAATAAAAAAGGTTATTCAAATCTTCCTTTTCAGGATATAGTTAACATAGGAATAGGGGGCTCAGATTTAGGACCCGCAATGGTTGTAGATTCTTTAAGATTTTATAAAAATCATTTAAATACACATTTTGTTAGCAATGTTGATGGAGATTATTTGCAAGAACTCTTATCTAAGTTAAACCCTGAAACTACTCTTTTTATTATTGTATCAAAATCTTTCACAACCCATGAGACCATTACAAATGCAAATAAAATTAGGAATTGGTTTTTGAAGTCTGTAAAAGAGAAAGATATTGAGAAACATTTTATGGCAGTAACATCTAATAATGATAAAGCAATATCTTTTGGCATATGTCAAGATAATATATTCCCTATATGGGATTGGGTTGGAGGGAGATTCTCTTTATGGAGTGCAGCAGGACTAAGTATAAGCCTATCTATTGGATATGATAATTTTAATAAACTTTTATCTGGGGCTCATGATATGGACAAACATTTTAAAGAGACTTCATTTGATAAAAATATGCCAGTTATACTTGCATGCATTAGTGTTTGGTATAATAATTTTTTTAATTGTGAGACAGAAGCCATTATACCTTACTCTAACTATTTAGAAAAGTTTAGATCTTATTTACAGCAGGTATCTATGGAAAGTAATGGAAAGAAAATTGATAGAGAAGGTAATTTTGTTAACTATCAGACTGGACAAATAATTTGGGGGGAACCTGGAACTAATTCACAGCATTCTTTTTTTCAATTACTTCATCAAGGAACTAAGCTTATCCCTATTGATTTTATAGGATTTTCTAATAGCCTGCATGGAAATAATGACAATCATAATATTTTGATGGCTAATTTCTTTGCACAAACAAACGCATTATTAGAAGGGAATAGTAGAACTACAGAAAATCTTCATAATGATTTTAAGGGCAATATCCCTACTAATACTATTTTGATTGAAAAACTCACCCCCAGTAGTATAGGAAAATTAATTGCTATGTATGAACATAAAATCTTTGTTCAGGGTATTATATGGAATATTTTCAGCTTCGATCAATTTGGTGTTGAGCTTGGCAAAACCTTAGCTACAGATATATATGAGCATATTAAATCAAAATCAAAGAAAAAGTATGACTCCTCAACAGATAAATTAATATCTCATTATAACCAGTCTAAGCAATAATTGCTTTAACTATCTATTTTTCACTATAAAAATGTTAATAATTGTTTTCATAATTAATTAACCTTTTCATCATATTTTTTAATTAATAATACCTATTTTTGCACTATAAATAATTAAACTTAAATAAATTATGAAAAAAATTACTCAAAATTTATTGGTTGCCTTAGCTTTTCTTTTTTCTTTGGCAATTGTATCTCAAGAAGAAGATAATGAATCATTAGATCTTCAAGAGTTAGAGGAGGTAGTCTTAATTGGAGGTGGGGTTATTGACCTTGCTGAAGACAGAAATACTCCTGTTGCTGCTTCTACAATTAAAGGCAGTGAAATTCAGAAAAAGATAGGTACACAAGATATCACAATGACTCTTGTTAACACTCCTTCTGTATATGTTGCAGGTCAGGGAGGTGGTTTTGGAGACACAAGAATTGCAGTTCGTGGATTTGATCAAACGAACACAGCTTTCATGCTTAATGGTCAGCCAATAAATGGTATGGAAGATGGTAAAATGTATTGGTCAAACTGGTCTGGGATGAATGATGTGGCTAACGTAGTACAAATTCAGAGAGGATTAGGTTCTTCTAAGCTAGCTATTTCTTCAGTTGGTGGAACTGTTAATTTTGTTATGAAATCATCAGATAAAAGAGAAGGCGGATTTGCTTATGCAGGTTTTGCTAATGATAATTATTTAAAAGCGACATATTCATATGATACTGGCAAAAAAGGCAAGTGGTCAACTAGTTTTTTAATGAGTCACTGGCAAGGGAATGGATATAATGAGGGAACAAGAGGTCAAGGACAAACATATTTTTTGTCTGTTGGATATGATCTTAATGAAAAACATAGTTTAAACTTTTTAATGACTGGCGCTCCACAATGGCATGATCAAAACTTTGGAAAAAGTCTTGACCTTTATTTAGAGCATGGTAGAAAATACAATAATAACTGGGGAATGTATGGTGATACATATATGACTGAAAGAAGAAACTTTTACCATAAACCAGTATTTAATTTAAATTGGGATTGGAAAATGAGTGATTCTGAAAAGTTGTCTACTGTATTATACGCTTCAACAGGTAATGGTGGAGGTACTGGTGGTAGAGGTGCAAGACAAAGAAATGATCGTGGTAATATAGACTATGATGCAATCTATCAATATAATATTGGAGCAACATCTGGTGCTGGAGGGTACTATGCTGCAGAGGGTGGTTATATTACAAGAGCATCAATGAACATGCACAACTGGGTAGGATTAGTTACAAACTATGAAAAAAAGATTAATGATAATGCTACACTAAATGTTGGTGCTGATTTAAGAACATATTATGGGGAACATTTTAGAGTTGTAGAGAATTTTCATGGATTAACTTCATGGCAGGAGAACATTAGATTAAGAGATCAAAATAATTTCCACCAAACTTATGGAACTTATGGAACATATAAAAATGTGATTACAACTACATCTATGGAAGCTAATCCTTGGACAGCTACTTTTGCTAATTTTGATGAAGATGAAAAAATTGCTTATAGTAATGATGAGAGAATTTCATATGCTGGAATTTTCGGTCAATATGAGTATACTAATGATAATATGTCTGCATTTGTTCAGGGCTCAGTTTCTAGTCAATCTCACCAGAGATTTGATCATTATCAATACGCTGATCAATCATTGATTGATGGAACTTCATCTCAATCTACTACTGGGGCGCCATTGACTAATAATCCAGATACTGGTGAAGCAATTACAGATGGTGTTGATTCAGAAAAAGTAAGTAATACAGGTTATAATCTTAAAGCAGGTGCGGCTTGGGATGTTGGATCTAATGGGAAAGTTTTTGTAAATGCGGGGATGTATTCTCGTCAACCTTATCATGACAACATTTATTTGAGCTATACTAATCAAATTAATCCTTTATCACAAAATGAAAAAATAGTTGGTTTAGAAGCTGGATATTCATATTCAAGTCCAAACTTTTCTACTAATGTTAATATTTATAGAACGACATGGGCTGATAGAGTAGTTACTTCATTTAATGTAGTTAATGACGCTCTTCAATTTACAACTAATGAAGGCGTTGAGCAATTGCATCAAGGGGTTGAAGTTGATTTTGTATTTAGACCTCAACCAGAAGTACCATATACACTAAAAGGATTTGTATCTGTAGGTGATTGGACATATCAAGGAAAAGTTAAAAGTAGACTTACTGATGAAGAACAAAATGTTATTGAAACAACAGAAGGAGTAGATGTAGATGGTGGAAAAGTTGGTGATGCTGCTCAATTTACTGCTGGTCTTGGCATAGATGTTCAGTTAGCTGAAAGATTGTCTTTAGACTCTGATGTGAGATTTTATGACAATCTGTATGCTGATGTAGGAGCTGTTAAGAAAAACCTTAAGGTCCCTAGCTATCATGTAGTTGATGCAGGAATGTCATACAAGATGTATGTAGGAGAAGATGGTAATTCATTAAATGTAAGATTAAATGTTAATAATCTTTTTGACAGAGTATATATTAATGAATTGAGAACAAATATTGCTGTTGGATCTGATGATGCAGGTGGAGTTTTATGGAATGGAGTTGATACTGCAAACCAAGGATATTTTGGAATGGGTAGAACTTGGAACGTTGGTCTAAGATACAAGTTTTAATATCTTAATTATAAATAAAAAAGCCCACTAATAGTGGGCTTTTTTATTGTTATCAATCTTTAATTTCTTTTATTAAGTAGATATATGGAGGAAGATGATCACTATATCCACCCGTAAAGCTTCCCCATGAAAAGCTTCTAAAAGGATAGCCTTTATATCTTCCAGATTTATTTATTAGATAGGACTTATTAAATACTCCAGCTTTATATAATTGATAATCTTTATAATTTTTTTTAAGATAAGGTTCAGATAATATTATTTGATCAAATAGCTGCCATTTATCTCTGTATGCATTTGTTCCAATTCCATCATCAACTAAAATAGTTTCAAAAGGATTATACATATCATTTTTGTTTACATCACTGATATTTTTTTTTGCACCTAGTATTTTTTTTATGCTTTTATCAAAAGGGTCATCATTGAAATCGCCCATCGTTATTATTTTAGGGTTTTCATATTCATTTCTTAAAGAATCTATTATTAGATTATTAACTTTTGCAGCCGCTATTCTTTTTGTCTCATCAGCACCTCTTGATGGCCAATGATTAACTATAAAATGCATTAATTCACCATCAAAAAACCCACTTACAACCAGTTGATCTCTTGTATTTCTTCTCTTATCAGAATTATTGTCTGTAATATAAACTTCATGTGAATTAGAATTCTTGATCCTAAAAATATTTTTATTATATAAAAGCCCTACATCAATACCTCTATCATCTGGAGATTCGTAATGAACTATTCCATAATTATAGTTTTTTAATCTGTCATCAGCAATTAAATCTTCAATAACAGTTTTATTTTCAACTTCACAAATTCCAATTATTGATGGAGGTCTTTTAGTAACTTCTAATCCAATTTCAGAAATAACTTTAGCCATATTTGAAATCTTTTCTTTATATATTTTCTCTCTATTAAATTTAATCTCCATGATTGGACTTGCCTCATCATTTTTATTAGCATCATTTATTGTATCAAATAGATTTTCAAGATTATAAAATGCTACAGTTTGTATTTTAAAATTTCTTTTGTTTTCTTGAGCGTTTGTATTTACTACTACTAAGAGTAATAAGCACATTGTTAATAGTTGTTTGATTTTCATAAAAAAGTATTTAAAATATTCTGTTTAACTAGCAAATAAAGTGTAAATTTAACTCAATTATTATAATAGTTGAAAATATTTATTCATATGCACAAAACAAGATTAATATTTATCATAATATTATTTATAAAATTCAACATTTTTTCTCAACCAGAATTAAATCAAGCTACTTCAACTGATACTATTTCTAATTTATCTAAAACCAATGAGGTTCTTGATTTATTCAGTATCTCTTTGAGTGATGATGAATTAAATGATGATACTTCAGCATCAGATAATATTTCAGGATTATTAAATTCTTCAATGGACGTTTTTTATAGGACTGCAGCTTATGAATTTAGCTCATCTTTTTTTAAGGTAAGAGGGTTAGACTCAGACAATGCTATCCTTCAGATTAATGGTATAAAAATGAATAAGTTATATAATGGTAGACCTCAATGGAGTAATTGGGGGGGATTAAATGATGTTCTAAGAAATCAGGAACTCTCTAACGGATCAATTCCTTTAAAATACAATTTTGGCGGTATTTTAGGATCTAATAATATTAACATTAGAGCTTCTGAATACGGTGAAGGAGGCAGAATAACATATTCTTCATCTAATAGAAGTTATTCGAACAGATTGATGGCTACTTATAATTCTGGAATGTTAGAAAAGGGGTTTGCATATTCTTTATCTATTGGAAGAAGGTGGGGTAATGAAGGATATCAAGATGCATCATTTTATGATTCTAATTCAGCTTTTCTTTCTATTCAAAAGATTTTTAATGATAAACACAGTTTAAACTTAGCTGCAATTTATGCCCCTAATCGAAGAGGTAAAGTATCTCCAAATACTCAAGAAGTTTATGATATAAAAGGAATAAAGTATAATGAATATTGGGGATGGCATGATGGGAAAAAAAGAAATTCTAGAGTAAAAAGAGTTGTTGAACCAATAATAATTTTAAATCATGATTGGACAATTGATGAAACCTCTACATTAGAAACAAGTATTGGTTTTCAGTTTGGAGAAATGGGAAATAGTAGATTAGATTATGCTGGAGGCGCTAACCCTAGTCCTGCATACTATCAAGATTTACCCAGCTATTTTTTAGCAGACAATGATGGGCCTGATTATGAGGGCGCTTACTTAGCACAAGAAAATTTTATAAATAATGGGCAAATCAATTGGAATAGAATTTATGATGCTAACTTAACCAATAACCAGTCTAATATAAATGCCGCTTATGTTTTATATGAAGATAGAGTTGATGACACACAGTTAACAATTAATTCTGTATATACTAAGGAAATTAATGAAAACATTAAAATAAGCACATCACTTAATTATAGAAATCTGATTTCTGATAATTTTGCTGAAATTTCTGATATGTTAGGAGGATATACTTATTCTAATATTGATTCATTTGATAATCTTGATTATAATTTACTATCTCCAAATAGTGTTGTTTCTCAAGGAGATAAATTTAAATATCATTATAAAATGAATGTAGATGAAATTAGTTTGTTTACAATGCTAGACTTTTCTTTCAATAAACTTGAATTTTTTGTAGCAGGTAATTTAACAAACACTATTTATCAGCGTAATGGTATTTTTGAAAATGAAGCAAATGCAGGAAACTCTTCTGGAAAAGGTGATGAAATTTCATTTGATGGTTATGGCATAAAAGCAGGAATAACTTATAAGTTTTCTGGAAAGCATATAATAGACTTTAATACTGCATATATACAAAAGCCTCCTTCAATTAGAAACACATTTACTAATTCAAGAGTAAATCATAATGTAGTTGGAACTGATGCTAATGGATTGATAAATAACACGCCAATTACAGAAGAAAAGATCATGTCATTTGATGCAAATTATATATTTAGAACTCCAATTTTTACCGGAAGGATAACTGGGTTTTATTCTGAAGTGAAAGATGCAAATGAAATATCATTTTATTATGCTGATGGATTAGTAGGGTTTGCGGATGATAGTGAATTTATTCAAGAAATTTTGCAAGGAATAGATAAAAAATATTTGGGCCTAGAATTTGGTGTAGAAGCACAAATTATTTCTTCTATTAAACTTAAGGCGGCAGCATCTATAGGCCAATATACTTATGATAATAACCCTTATCTATATTTAGGGGCTGACAATAATACTGTTGCAGTTGGTGCTTCAAACTTAGAGAACTATAAACTAGCAGGCGGTCCACAAAAAGCCTATTCATTTGGATTTGAATATAGAGATCCAGATTATTGGTTTATAGGCGTAACTTCGAATTTTTTTACAAATACATATGTTGACGTTAGTCCGCTAACTAGAACACAAAATTTTTATCTTGCCCAAGATGGATTGCCATTTAATGATTATGACTTAGATATTGCAAGGGATTTATTAAGACAGGAAAAGTTTGATAATTATATGGTTGTAAATATGATTGCAGGTAAATCTTGGAAAATTGATAATTATTATATTGGCCTTTTTGCAAGTATTAATAATATTCTAAATAAACAATATAAAACTGGAGGATTTGAACAAGGTAGAAATGCAAACTATCAACAATTACTTCAAGATTTCAATAAACCAAAGCGAGTTTTTGGTCCAAAATACTGGTATGGTAGAGGAACCAATTACTTTTTAAACTTATACTTTAGATTTTAAAAAATAAAAAATATGAAATTATTTAATAAAATATCATTGTTTACCCTAATATCAATTATTAGTTTTTCTTGTATAGAAGATGATGATTATTCAGTGCCACAAAGCATCGGCTTAGAAGAAAATGAAAATTTAACGCAATTAATATCTGAAATTGATAATGGTTCGGCAGATTTAATGACTATCTCTGAGGTCAAAAATTTATTTGTAAATGGAGAAGTAAATAATATTGAATCTAATTTAGTTGTTAAAGGATATGTTTCATCTTCGGATTACACAGGGAATTTCTATAAAGAATTTTATATGCAAGATGAAATTGAAAATCCATCAGCTGGAATTAAAGTTTCAATTAACCAAGTAGATAGTTATAATCAATTTAATGTTGGAAGAGAGGTTTATATTAAGTTACAGGGGCTTTCTATAGGTGAAACAAACTCTGGGGACGGAGTTATTGCAATTGGAGGTGGCGCGAGTCAGTCTGGGGATGAACTTTCTGAAATATCTGAAAATAGAGCTTCCACTTGTATTTTAAGATCAAGCAATACTTATTCATTAGTTCCTCTTACTTTGAATTTGTCTGATATTGATGATAGTCATATAGGCATATTTGTTAGTGGGTTAAGTGCTCAGTTTTCAGCTGGACTAGACGGATTAACATATGTTGACCCTGATGAAGATTATGATACTCAAAGAGATTTAGAAAGCTGTGTTGATTCGGGAACATTAAAATTAGAAACCAGTGCATTTTCTAATTTTAACGATAGTATGTTGCCAACAGATGGAAGTGGAACAATTACAGGCATTATAACCAGAGACTATTTTGGAGATAATAGGGTAATGATGTTAAATACAAAAGATGATGTAGATTTTAATTCATCTAGATGTGATCCGTTATTTTCTGACGACTTTTCATCTAATAATTTAAATAATTGGAATGTTTTTAGCATTGTTGGTGAAGAAGAGTGGGGAATAGCGGCATTTGGAAATCCAGCACCAAGTGCTAAAATGTCTGGTTACAGCGGATCAAGTAATGTTAATGAAGATTGGTTAATAAGCAATGCAATTGACCTTAGTAATGTCACTACAGCAAATCTAACTTTTCAAAGTGTAGTCAGATATAATGGCCCCATTCTTTCTGTTCATATGTCTACAGACTATAACGGGGGAGATCCAACAACAGGTAATTGGACAGAATTGTCAGTTACATTGGATACTAATCCAAGTAGCTGGACTTCTTGGACTGATTCAGGTAATATAGATTTATCATCTGCAGTAGGAGGGAATGTATATATTGCATTTAAGTATATTTCAACTAACTCAGTATCTGCAACATATGAGATAGATAATGTTCTTGTTACAGGAGAATAATATATAATAAAACTCTTAATTATTATATTGAGTTTATAAAATTATCTTGATACTATTATAAATTCTGATCTTCTATTTTCAGCATGTGATTCATTTGAGCATCCTTGGTTACAATCAATTTTTGGCTCTTCTTCACCTTTACCAATTCCACTAATTCTCCCTTCCTCTATTCCTTTAGAAATCACATATTGAGCTGTTGATTTAGCTCTTCTATTAGAAAGACCTTTATTATATGAAGCAGGACCTCTAGAATCCGTATGGGATTCAACTCTAACAATCATTTCTGGATATTTTTCCATTATAGCAATAAGTTTATCTAATTCAAAAGCTGCTTGATTTGTAATGTTAGATTTGTCAAAATCAAAATATATTGGATTTAGATTTATTTTTTCTTCTACTATTAAATCTTCAATAGGATCTAAATAAACATCCAGTACTGGCGGAGGGACATCAGAGAATTTTAGATCGAGCATTTTACTTTCATAACCAGTTTTAGTTACCATTAATTGAATTACATCTTCACATTCAATCATAAATTCAGCAAATCCTTTTTCAGAAGTCATCTTAGTATTATCAATTATCCCTGTATTGTCAGAAATTGATGTAGCTGCAGATGATATTGGTTCTTTTGTTTTTGAATCTAGGATATTCATAGCCAGCAAAATATCACATAGTGGTTTAATTTTTTTAAGTGCATAAATATCATCTTTTCCAATCCCTCCTGATCTATTTGATGATACATATCCATCATCTCCTTTAATCATAAATGAAAAATCATCTGCTCCACTATTAACGGGGATTCCTATATTTCTTGGACTAGTCCATTTCCCATCTACTTCTTTAGCATAGAACACATCTAATCCACCTAATCCTAAGTGACCATCAGAAGAAAAATACAACATGTTCTCCTGATCCATATATGGAAATCCTTCATTTCCTTCACTATTAATTTTTTGACCTAAGTTCTCAACTTTATCTAATGCCCCATCATCTTTAATTTTAACTCTGTATATGTCATACAATCCAAATCCTCCTGGCATATTAGATGAAAAGTATAAATATTCTCCTTCAGCATCTAACATAGGATTTTTATTTGAATAATTCTTGTCATTTATTTCAAGAGCCTCTACTGAGCTCCATGAATCATTAATCTTGGTAGTTTTATAAATATATAATTGGCTGTATTTTATTTTATTATCTTCATTTTTTTCATATTCTTTTTCATAATAACTTTCTCTAGCGAAATAAGCAGTTTTTCCATCATTTGAAAAGGAAATTATTCCTTCATGGAATTTACTGTTTAAATCATCAAATGGCTCTCTTGCTAGATAAGACCCTTTTTCATTAATATATGAAGAATATATATCTAAGTATCCCTCATTGCTCCATGCATATGGCTTTTCAAGAAACCCAGGATCTTCTGAGGAAACAAAATATATTTTATTATTATATAAAGTTGCACCAAAATCAGAATTTTCACTATTTATACTAAGATTTTGTATATTAAACTTATTCCCTTTTCCAATAATTTTATCAATATAATTAGGACTATTTCTAAATGAAATAGCTCTTGAATCATAAGGCTTAATTTCAGAAAATTTATTCATCCATTCATTAGATTCTTTATATTTCCCATTTGCTTTCAACATTTGAGAATATCTATAAATAACTTCACTATCGTTATTTTTAACAATTTGTTTATACCATTTTTCAGCATTTTTTGTATCAAAAATATTATAATATGAATCAGCTAATTTTTTAATCACATATTGATCATTGGAATGCTCTTCAGTTAGCTTTAAATATTCTTCAGTTGCCTTGACAAATTCAAAACGATCAAACAATTTATCTGCTTTTTTAGTATAATTGTTTTGCGCTTTTACAGATGAAAAACTAATACATGTTATAATTAAAAGTGTTATAATTTTTTTCATATTAATATATTATATAATTAGAAATATCTAGGAGATCTAGAAACCTTAGATCTTAAATTAATGTCAAAGTTTATGAAAATCTCATGAGATGATTTTGTATAATAATTTAATTCTGATTGGGTATTATCATACGCATATCCAATTTTAATAGATGGACTTACTTGAAAATTTATCATTCCTGTTATTGCATCTTCTAGTCTATAGCCAATGCCAATTTCTATAAGATCATACATAAATAAATTAGCATTTATATCAATACTTGCAGGACTTTCAAAAGCATATTTCATAAATACATGAGGTTTTAGCTTAAAGTTTTCAGAAATATCATATACATAGCCACCTGCAACAAATAGGTGCTGTGTCTCAGATCCAATATTGTACTCATCTGAATCAAGATGAACTGAATTTAAAATATTTGGCATTGAAATAGATGCGTAGTATTTATTTGGATTATAAAAATAAATTCCTGCCCCAATATTGGGAGTAGTCTCATTAATATTATTTGCAAAGAATGGATCATTAGCGTGAATTATATCTAAATCTATTAATCCAATATCATGCGAGGTAACACCAGCTTTTAAACCAAAAGCTAATTTATTACTATTAGCAAGATTTAAAGTATATGAAAAATCTGCATAAATATTAGTTTCTTTAACTGGCCCAATCTGGTCAGAGATAACAGAAACTCCAATTCCGACATTTTTACCAACACTGGAATGGATATTCATTGTTCCTGTTTTTGGAGCTCCTTCTAATCCCCCCCACTGATTTCTATATAACATACCAATTCCAATTCCTTCTGTTGATCCCGCATAAGCTGGATTAATAATATTCATATTATACATATACTGAGTATACTGAGGATCTTGTTGAGCATTAGCTGATAATGCAAACAAAAAAAGGAATAGGATTATAATATTTTTTTTCATTTTTTTTACTTCTTGACTTGTTAATAATTTAAATATATCCAACTTGTTATAGGCTCTTTATTTGAGTTAAAATATATAATATAGAAATATGTTCCAACAGGCAGTTTTTTGTTGTCTTGATCAGTGCCGCCCCACTGATCTACATATTCATTAAGCTCAAATACTTTTGTCCCATATCTGTTAAATACTTCTATTTTATCTATATCTTCTCTATCTTCAAGATGATCTAATATTAAGTAATCATTATAACCATCTCCATTAGGGGATAGCCCTTGAGGGAGATCAATACAGTAACTATTTTCATAAAAATCAACTTGAATAATTATTTCACTCCAGCAATAAGTTATGTTATCGTATGCCGTTACAACAAATTCTCCAGATTGTTCAGCATTTTCATCTAAAAGATAAGTATTATCAGGTCCATTTTGTAATTCATCTCCATTTAGGGACCAAATGTATGTGATTGAATTCATTTCAGAAATATTAGTCACATCTACCTCTAACATATAGGGCTCATTAGCACATTTTATAATATTGCCATCGATAGGTGATGATAAGTTAGGGGAAGGGAAAAATTCAATTAATATATCATCTGAATATGCACAGTCTGTATTATCAATGCTTATTGTTGCGGTGTAATATCCAGTCTCATTTACAGAAATAGCAATCCCATTTTCACCTTCTATAAGATTTCCATCCATATACCATTCAATTGTTGAGTTATTAGGAAGAGCTCCTGCATCTAAAATTATTTCTTGACCGTCTATTCCTCCACATAATGCATTCCCAGATGAAAGTAATATATCTTCTCCTAAATCAAGTTGACCTATATCAAAACTTCCAGCATCAATAAATACAGCAGAATCTAAAATAGTATCTATGTAATCTGCAATAACTAGTTTAATTGTATAGAGCTCATTAGGGATTACATTTGCTTGAGCAGTTAAAACTTCAGTATGGCCTAAAAAATTTGTTGGACTGGTATTAGGAGCTAATCCACCACCGCCATAATAATTCCCAAAATATTCAACATTTTCAGATCCACAACTTGAATTATATTGACCGTCTCTTATTGTCAATACTGAAATTGGATCGTCAGTGCCTGGAACTACTGCTAAGTTAGTAGTTATACCAGCCGAATCTGTTAAAAGAAAAGCAAATGCATCTGCAAAAGTACATTGATATATACCATATTCTTCAGACGCAAAAATGAAATCAAAACTCATTTGATTTGCTACAGGAACAAAATTAAACTCAATTATAGATGCATTATTTGTGCTATCATTTCCTAAACCAGCAATTTCACTTTCTAAATCTCCATCTCCAGGCCAATTATCTGCATACCCACTTATAACTCCTGTTTCAGGACCTCCAGCAAGATTAACATCTCCTGTACTCATAATTAAACCACTCTCAAATGGCCAAGAAGACCCATTAGATTCAAAGTATCCGATTCCATTCTGTTCTTCGCCAAAATTAATTCCAGTACTAAATGAAATATTAGATGTTTGATTGCATTCTGAGTCTATTAATACTTCTGTGATTAGTTCCTCAACTGTATATAAAGTTGTATTAGTTATGACTGCACATGTTCCTTGTGATAAGGATTCACTACTTACGAAACAGTTAACATCATCATCACTTGTAATGTCTATTTGCACATCGGTAGCATTTTGGTAAGGACCAACTTGATAAGTTCCAATAGAAGTAATATTACTACTATTCCCTTGGTTATCTACCATAGTAAGACTCCCTGCAGAACCCATATCTGTAATAGCTACATCTATAAAGAATTGAGGAGCATTAATGCAGTCTGAAACTATTTCAAAATTAGCACTTGGATTTATACATGTTGCACATGCTACAGTCCAGTCAATACCACCAGCTAATGTTGTGCTTGACTGACAGCTAACAGAGCCATCTGTTATGAAGCCTAAATAGATTGTATCTCCAGTTGATTG
>Ga0163179_10000122_pt1 | contig 55103 bp, 40 predicted proteins | sample AtlANTMetagenome_FD_109643 | JGI IMG/M metagenome (GOLD analysis project Ga0163179, IMG submission 109643) | Marine eukaryotic phytoplankton communities from the Atlantic Ocean - Atlantic ANT 2 Metagenome | ecosystem: Environmental > Aquatic > Marine > Oceanic | place: North Atlantic Ocean... | reverse complement strand
TCCAACCAAGCAGTGCCTAGCATCTCCTTGATCATCTCTTTAGTATATCCGTTATTGGAAGTCATATTGATTCTCACTTATAAAATCAAGGTAAGCATACCAGTCTTGTTGTTCACATCCATTGTTTAAAGCATCATACATTAGATCAACAGTATTGTGGTGAGGAAATATAGGATGCTTACAAGTGTATTCAGGTACAACAAACATTAAATGTACGGCATCATATAATCTACTTCGTATTGTTTAGTACCATATTCATCTACGCTCCATACATTACCTTCCTTGTCAACTATAGTTTCTTCTTCGTCAGCACTTACTATAAATCCAAATGGAGCCATATCTTGTTCCATTAAATTTTTATGCTCTTCATATATTCTCTTACGGACATCTTGATCCGTCATCTCTCTAAAGAAATCTTGTAATACCATCCAAGAGAAAATGACGTGACACATTACTAGGTCATCGTGATACCCTTCATCCGCTTCAAACGAATCTTTCTTCTGAACAAAAGTAGTGAGTTCTGCGATAGTGTCATAGTCATTAATAAGTAATTTGTCCTCTTCTATTAGTGCTTTAAGGTTAGAACATCCTTGCTTCTTCACAGTCTTAGACATCTTTACACCCAACTGTGCTTTACCACCAGAGAAACCAGATCCCATAATCTGACCAGCTCTACCTCTCATAGCACACATTAAGAGGTTAGGATACTCAAGATCAAACTGTAAGATAGCAGCAACCTGATCTCCGATATCGTTGACCTCTGTCATTATATGTGCGTTGTTGTAATTACGAGCAGTGTCGTAGATTACGTTAGGGAATAGTATAGGTTTAATTTCATTGTTTCTATATTTTGCTACCAGTTTATACGGGAACTCTGTGATATCAAAAACGCAGAAGGCAGAGTAATCCTGTGCTGTACCTCTAGCTACGTCCACAGTCATTACATAATCGTGCTTCTCTTTTCTTTCTTCGTATATGTCTAATCCTTTATTTCTTACAAGAGGACTATCAAAGGATAACGTTTTAAGCTTAGCAGGATTAATAAGGGTATCCTGTGATCCTAAGAATTCGCACTCAAACTCTTGAGTGAACTGTCTCTGAGAAGTATTACGTATAGTCTGCTTCTTCCATTTCTCGTCTCTACCAGGAACTTGAGACCAATGTACTTCGTGATTTATGTATTCGTTTCTACCTTTGAGGGAGTCCTCCCACATCTTGTAGAACATATTCATCCCGTTAGGGGTAGATATAATAATTACTTTTGATTTCTTACCTGAACTAATCGTCGGATAAACGGAACTAAAAAACTGATCGCATATATGGTTGGGGATAAATGCAAACTCATCAAGGAAGACAATATTGAAAGACATACCACGGACAGCACTGGCACTAGTAGAAGCTGCGATAAGTTTTGATCCATTTTCTAACTCCAGTGATCCTCTGTTCCAAGCAACGATACCTTGCTGCATCCAACGTGGTAAATTCTCATACGATAATTGGAGACGGCTAAGCATTTCCCTAGCCGTTGCAGCTTTGTTTGCAAGAATTGCTACGTTTACATTAGCATTAAACAGTGCATAATGCAACAAGTAGGTCGTAACGATAGTAGACTTACCAGACTGTCGTGGTAATTTTGCTATACAAAATCTGTTCGTATGAAACTTATGCATCATTTCCTTTTGGAAATCATACATCTTAAAGTCCATCAGACCTTCGTCTATATTAACAATCTTCAAATACTTTTCTGTGAAGTAGACAGGATTGTCCCTACACTTAATATACTCTGCAACTTCCTTCTTAGTAAAGTTCTGCTGAGTATTTGCTTTTTTTAAATTGGGGTTACCAAGATATATGTCAGTAGCTGCTCCCATTATCTCCTCACAACAATATCACCATCACCATCATCTTCCTCATTCAACTCTTTGATCCTATCCTTAAGTGATTTGTTAAGTGGATCTCCAAGGTTATGAAGTTCTGGTGAGTCAAGTTTAAATCTATGATGATCATCAACTACTTCTTTGAAGTTGACAACCAATAATTCATCACCATCTTGCACATCTGCCATCTCTGGGTGTGCACGAGGTTTACGGTTTAGATCTTTTTCATTTTGTTCCATAGCCTTAAATCCAACAGACATTAATCGAAATGCTTGTATCAATAAGTAGAATGAAAATCCATAAAATAAAATAGGAATCATTCGCTCAATACTTGAGGTGCTTCTACGTGCTCTTTCTTGAGAAGACGTTCCTTAGCACGCATCTCTTCTTCCTCTAACATCTCTTCCATCATACCCCAAGAGTTAGTTGCACAACGTACATCAGATGTACGATCATTACTTCTTAAAATTTCCATTACTCCTCCAGAGTTCCGTGTTGTCTACGAATTTCACGTAGTGCTTCGAGGTTCATATCCTTTGTACCACCATCATAAGCGTGGGCGTAACCTTCGTCAATCATCTGTTCATTTAAAGAAACTTCGGAGTCATCAATATATAACCAACCAAGAAGCCTACCATACTTACCAACGCCACCAACAAGCTCAGTACGAACACTAAGTTCGCCGTCCCCGTTAATAGTGCTTTCAAGTTTTTCTTTAAGCCAGTTAGTCGCATCGATACCGAGTGCTTTTTCCTCTAAATTACGAGTCCTTTTTTCAGGCGTATCAACGCCAGCTACCCGAACCCGTTCTTTTTTATATAGGTCAAACCCTAGGTCTATAGTAACATCTATTGTATCGCCGTCCAATACTCTATTAATCTCTGTCACTCGGAAGTTGTAACAACTCTTCCGACTTGGAGGTATCATCGCTCCCATCATTCATCTCCGCATAAGACATACGTAGTATATAGTAGATATACCAAGATACTATTATGACTAGTATAGCTACTAATATTATTACTGACCAAACTACCATTAATCTCTTTGTCTCCAATCATCAGAGCGTTCTTGATGGAACCAATCCACCACCTCTTCTGGAGATCCGAAACCCCTTACGTGTTGAGTTGAGTCGGGGTCTCCTAAATTCAACTCATTCAGAAAAGAATCCGTTGGATCCTGTGCCATCTTTCGTGCAGTGTTTAACATACCTCTAGCAGAAGTATTCGATTTAGCAAGTTTCTGTGCCCATATCATATCACCCATACTTACTTCTATTCCAGCAGCAATATCTTTACATATTGCTGCCATCCTTAATCGATACTGTGTTGATAACATATAGTAATCAGTGTAATTAATATAATTTATAACACTATGGGTGGTGTTACATATGCTGTTGAAGCCAATTTAATAGCAATGCATAGAGAGCAACTCATAAAAGTAAGTCTGCTCATCCACCACATTATCTCGTGCTTGTTTTTTGTTATAGAAGTCATCTTCCCATTGGTACTCCAGAGGACATTGCATTCCAAAGATAGTCTAATGCAGTTTCGTTAGTGCACCTATCCAAATAAGAAGGATGCTCCTTAAGAAAAGGAACATCCTCTTTTGCGTGCTCTATAGCCTCATAAGCAGAGTCTGCGTATTCGCAGATCTCAAAAGTCTTTTTAGTGGTATCGTGATAACCAACTGTGTAGTGTGACATTACGATTTTTCGGGTGTCACTACTAATTATAACATTTACTTATCTCTTGGCGAGTGACCGTGAGCAATCCCTAACTCGTGCATCTTTGCGTGCTCATCAATTTGATCTCTCAGGTCTTTCTTGCCTGGTCCGAAGGTATTGTATAACCCCACCCCTACTAGAGTTAGAAGGAGTAATCCAAAGAATAAAATGAAACCTTGATCAGGTGTCAAGTTTAAATGGTTGATTAAAGGTGTCTTACACTCAGTCCAAGTACCAGGTAAGTGGTACACAGGAGGACAGGATAAAAAAAGCATACTATTGTCCGATTTTGTCTATGAATATTATAGCAGTATATGGGTGTCCATTGCTAGATGTTGTTATCTCTATAGGACCAACAGCTGTATCTTCCAGTACACCAGAACCAGCAAGGTTCATTTCTCCACATCCACCAAGGATGATTACAGTAGTACCACCACGTCCTACCTTAACGTGCTTACCTCCATCTTGAGGCATAGAGTAAATAATTTTTGAGATGTCCAATTTAGTTGGAGTCTGTGTACGGGTTGTTTCACCCCTACTACCAGCAGAACCAAACTCAGGAACACCTGATTCGACTTTTACGTCGTATGCTACATCCGCAAGATCTATTGTAGTAGCATCTTCGGACGTAATCTTCACGACCGCTTGACGTTGGTTATTTTTAAGAACGACTTTTGACATAGCTAGTCTTTTTGTTTATTTAGATTTTGATGACCATTTTTTCTTAGAGAATGCTCCGTCTTTTACTCCGTAAGATCTCTTTGTATCTTTGGATACCTTCTCAGCGATCGGAGTCATCTGACCCAAATCTTCCAAATCCTTTAGTATCGCTTTGAAGGGACGCATTTCTGAAAATAATCCGCACTTAATCTATTTATGCTATAAATAAATGTAGGGTATGGAACATAAACTGTGAAAAAAATTCTACTTATCTTAGGAATATTTGCACTAGGTGGGCAAGCAGCTCACGCAGATATGACTTCAAGATTCTCATCGAGCGTACAACTAAGTGTTGGAGGAGCTCACACCACGGCATCCAGAATCGGATCATCGTATGCGGTTAGTGGTAGCGGTGTAGATACATCTATTACACCTTCTGGTGGTAGTGCTGCTGCTGATCAGGTATCATCTGGTGTTATAACTTCAGGTGTTTATACGCCTGGTGTAGTTGTAGCGGAACAGAAAGTTGCAGGATCTGCATTCAGCTTTAGCCAGTCATACACACAAGCTGACGCTTTGCCTACTAGTGCGGTAACAGTTGGTGCATCACAAAACTTTGGTGAAATCTCCAGTACTGCTGGTGGAACTGTTGGATCATTAGCTGGTCAAACATCCAATAGTCATACATTTGCTAGTGTAGCTGCTGGTGGAGCAAATACATCTGCAACGACTCAGTTCGTAACAGAGGTTACTATTAGGTGATAAGGATGAATAAATTTATCCTCTTATTTTTATTATTAATTCCGTCGAAAGTCCTTGCAGTGCCTGTGGTCCCCAATTTCCAGCAGGGAAGTATGACTAGTCATACAGAAACTGAAAGTACCGTCACGGAAACCATAAATTCAATTGATTATCGTACAGGATGGGAATACTCAGTGACAGGGGTTGGCATCGACAACAACGGTGCAGCGTTGAATCCACCAACGTCTACCTCGACAGTGACAATAAATCCAACAGTGGGAACTGGAGAAAACGCAATAACGGGAAGTGTAACTTCTTCGTTCGATGCTATAGACTTCTCCGCACAAAACAATTTTACACTCCACGAGCCAGGAGCAGCGTTTCAATTTACGCAGAGTTATCAAGGCCCAGGGATGACAAATCAAACAATAATACAAAGATTAACCACCGTAACGTCAGTCACAGACACGACTTCAACGTTTACGCAATAGGCGGTATATTACTATCTTTAGTAAGTCCAACAGCCACATTAGCTCAAGGAGTAGGTGGTGTATCCGCTACTGCCAATCCAATAGCCAATAGTTCGGGCTCAGTCACCAACCAGGCAATACAGGTTTTACAAGGTCCATACGTAACTAACACCTACGGTGGTGGGGTATCTTGTCAAGGTACGACTGTAAACTTTACGCCATACCTACAGTTTGCTGACTCAAGGAAAGATCCTTGGGAAGATTTTTATAACGAACCACAGTACAACGTAAGTGACTTTAGTGGTAAGACTAGTAAGCAAACAGTAACAGTTAAAAACTATCCTTGGGAAACGTGGTATGACGATAGAACTAAGGCAGATGGAACCAGATGGTTTCCAGATGGAGAAGATATACAAATAGAAATAGACGTAGATGGTCCTGATGGTGTACCTGACACTGTAGCTAACGGTGAATCAATGGTTCCTACTTGGTACAAACCAGTGCGTACTGATATGAGAGCGAACCAAAGTTTCAACGTAGGACTCTCTGCTACACTTTCAATACCACTCAACAGGGGTATGCAACGTAAGTGTTCTGACGCAGCATCAGCACAGATAGCATCTGTCAATCAAGCCACTGCCAACAAAAGATTAGACTTTGAATTAGCTCGTCTCAAAAATTGTGGTGAACTTAAAAAGGCAGGTATAATGTTCCACCCTGCGTCTCCATATCACGCAGTGTGTGCTGACGTAGTAGTAACAGCACCAGGTGGTCAGATACTTCCTCACGAACATCAAATACCACTACCACAGTGGAAGCAACCTACTTCTTCTTCAGTGGAAGTAGTCCCTTCTTCTCTCGGTACTGATCAGTCCTCTTCTCAGTCAAAGTCGGACGGCGTGGATTCTTCCCAAGCATCTTCTGAACTTTCGCAATCGCCTTCTTCACAGCAGGCTTCACAACTTTCAGGAGCAGATCAGCTAGGGGTTTGGCAAGTAGGGCAGATGTCGTTGCCACAGTCGCAATCGTTGCCGTAGTAGATACCGTAGCTATAGATGGTAGAAATTGCTCTATTTGTGGAACAGGTTCCCATATGGTTTCACATATCTTACCATCAGGTGTCAGTTTATATTCTTTAACTCTCTCATCTCCCTTGGTGTTTAGGTCTCCTATGCGTCTTGCATTAAGAGGAGGACACTCTACATCCTCTGCTCCTGTAGGGGGTGTTGGAGGCGGTTCTGGAGTGTCTAGATCAGGAGCTGGTGGATCACCAGTATCTACACCTTCTGGTTCTGGTTGTTCTTGGGTAATAGTTTGCCAAGTTAGATCTCTATAATCATAATTGGGTGGCTCATAGTAAGGAGCACCAGCATCGCATAATACAGTATTTCCTTTAGGATCATCATCCACAAGCATCTTATTTTTGGATGGATCTCTTTTATTATTTTCTTTGTGTATCTTTACGCAACCAGGCATATTAACAATAGGAACACCTATCACTGTAGTTACTGGTACAGAGATAGGTATTGCTTGAGGTGAGTTCTGCACCCATATACGGCTGTCGGCAATGTATCCTGTGCCTATACGTCCAACACCTTGTCCTTGAACTTGTATTAACCTTATACCCGTACCATTTACTTGAATGAATGGAATACCACTATTAGGTATTTGAATATCATTTATTGGATCCATTCGGAACCACCCGTTTATAATCTTGTTTAGGTACTACTAAACCTTTAACTGGACCTGAGGATTTTGGCCAGTTTTCTACTAGTTGTAAATATATCTCCTCTCTTACGACCATTCTTATTTCTTCTATCTGTGCATCTTGTCGCTTCTGTGGACCACCAGTTTGTTGGTCGATGACGTGATTGCCACCAACGAACGCACCAGTCCCTAGGACGGTCACAGCCGTCCCAGTAGAAGCTATCTTCTGAAAGTCCATTAGTTAGGGATTCCGAAACCGCTACCAACAGGAGGTACTGTTGCTTGATCTGGTGATGGAGAAGGAGCTAGATCAGGAGCACCTAGATCTCCAAAGTCAGGTTGTGTAGGCATCTTTGGTACTGCACCACCTAGTGCACTACCACCTAATACTGAACCAAGTGCTTTCTCTTTGATATCTTCTATGATGGCATCCTTTTGAGAATAAAGATAAAAGCCACCACCAACAACGGCACCAGATATAACGAAAGACGTAATAGCAAGTACATTGATAATTTTTTGCATAATAAAATTTAATTACTCTGATCTATTTAGCTACTCTTCGCAAGCATCTGCAAAATCAGCAGCCATATTACCACCTAGTTCAGCACCTTGATTGCCACCAAACATTGCTACCCATCCAGCTGCTAACCATCCTACGAATGGTATGCCTGATACAGCAGGTGCAGCAGCTGCTCCAACGCTAGTACCTACAAGTCTTCCCGTTTGTTCGCCACCACCGACTGCCTTTATACAAGCTTCGGTTTTTGCAGTGACCTTTCCATCTGCATCTGCCTTACCTCCTGTAACAGCTAATGCAGCAGGATCAATCCAAGCACTCCGTGTGGATACAGGTCCACCGTGATGTGTTGCACCATCCATTGTGTATTGTGAAACAACTTTCTTATTCTCATTAGCGAGTCCAAGGAACCCACCTTTCTCTTTAATTAATTCCTCTCTCCACATCACCTTAGGATCGTTAGCACGATATCCTATCTTATACCCTTCTTCGTTTGCTTCTATCTGGTAAGAAGAATAAGGTCCACTAGGTAAATTGAAATCAGGTAACTTACTATTATTTTTAGTAGAGAGCATTCCAATCATACCTATATGACTAATGCCTAGGAGACCGCCAGCTCCTAAAGCAAACCATTTTGTCCAGTTAATTTTTTCCATAATAACCTCAAAGTGTTATAACGTATATTTTTTGTCTGCGTCTTTAGGTGACTCAGCAATAATTTTTAATGGTGCTTGTTCTATAACAATAGTTTGTGTAGGACCGCCAGTTTTTCCTACTCCATTACCACCATTTCCATTCATTTTCATTGTACCGTCACCTTTCTTACTAGCTGTCTGAATTCCAAAGCTAGCTAAAACTCCTGTAAAAACAGAAGCTATAAAAGTTGGGTCAATTTTTTGTTGCGGAACACCAGGAATTGCAACGTAATTTAAAGTCAATATACCCCCAGACCACACTAGTACACCCAATCTCACGAAAGTGGAGATTATGGCAGCCTGTTCATCTTCATCTGGTAGTATCTTGTCTTTTAGTTTCTGTAGTGGCCCTTTTGTGTCCACTTTTTTATCATCAGACATCGGTAGATTCCTCCGCTTTTTTTAACATTTTTGCTAGTTCAGCAGTGCTACCAACAAACATAGTGTTGTTGACAGTTGACGGACCTTTTAATGGTCCTTCTTCTTTAACCTCTTTGGTTTCTTTCTGTAACTTCATCAACTTGTCAGTTGTATCCGCTACGTTCTTAATCATCAAGGCTGCAACTTCATATGCTCTGGGATGATCAGATGAATTTGCGACATCAAGAATACCGTTAAGTGCTTCTTGACCTTTATCTATTAAGTTATATAGCTGACCACGTGTATATTCGTAGTCTTGAGTGACATCTTCTTTTGGTTCACGCTTAGGTTTTGCAATGACATTCACTTCCTCTTCAGGAAGATCTAGTATGTCTTGCATATTATCTTCTAGTTTGCTCATAACATTTCAAATCCTTCATTAAATCCAAAGTTGTCATCTGGACTTACAAGAACATCATCTAATGCATCGATGTTACCATCAGCGTTCTTATCCTCCAGTGCCTTAGGAGTATAAGTGAGTCTTGTATCCTTACGTCTAGATGTATCACCCAACGTACCAATTTCTGCAATAGACTTCTTGATAACACCAATATTGGTAACAGGACCATAGAGGTATGTCTTGACAGTAAACTGCATACGATACTCTAAGTAACGACGGTTGACAAAACTACCATCGTAGGTATCAGTATAATCAACACTGTTGAGAACAACTGGACAATCCTTTATCTCATCCATATCAGGAATCATCTTGATGGGAAGATTAAAGGCTGGTTGGAAGTAAGGTAATATCTGTTCTAAGATACCAAGACCATCGTCTTGTGACTTAGCTAGTATACCTAATTCAAACCCAATATTATATGGGACTGGCATATACTGTGAACGTACGCCACCAGTAGCGTCGTCTGTCTTCTTATAGACAGAAACAGGACTAGTTTTTCTTTGAGGATCATAGCTATAACTATTCATCTCAAAGTATATTCTTGGCAGAGTGATTTGTACTTGCTTATTGATATCACTTAGATCTTCTAGTCTTGCGAGAAACTTATCTCTAGGACCATAAGCTAAGGGAACCTTTTCACGTACTTGCTCAACACCATTCTCATCGAAGTCACGTAGTTCGATATTATTAAAAATAGTACCGAATGCTATGACAGTTCTACGAATAGTACCGTTATAAAAATACTGCAACATTAGAAGCTACCTGTCTTATTTCCAATTTCGCCAAATGGATTTCTTTCAGAGAAGTCAAGGACATCATCTGCTTTGAATTCTATTACGGCGTTATCATCGTATTGAACACTCTCGACCGTGATCGTAGTGAATGACTGGATCTCTCCAGTTCCATTTGGACCTGTGACTGTTTCTCCTTCTTGGAAACCACCTGTAGGATAAACTACAACGAGTTTACCTGTAGCAGAATCAAAGGAAACTACAGTACCTGCACCACCGCCACTAGAAGTAAAGTCCTCACCCTCTGCAAATGTACCTGTGATATTAGTCAAGGTAATTGGGAAGGTATAAGCCTCACGTTCTAATTGATCGACTGCTGCATCACCAGTATCAAAGATCGTGTTACCACGCTCCATAATCTCTGTGGTGATCGTATAGAAATATACTTTGCCTAGCTGGAAGAAAGGCACTTCTTTTTCTACAAACTTGATCTCATAGTTATCACCTGTTAAAGGATAATGTATGATATCTCCTTCATTTGGTCGATCTGGGAGAGATGGATTTGCTGCGTCTACTTCTTCCCACCGATTAACTGAGACAATAAATGTTGCCTCATCAGTGATACGTAGACCGAACTTAGTTGCAAGTTCAGCACCAACACCACCAAATCCTTCTACGTTTTGTAGAAGCATTTCCACTGTGTATATAGTTGTAAACTTTGATAAAGTGACATCATTCATCACTTGATCTTGAACCATTATACGAGGGATGTACTTGACATCACTACCAAATAGTTTAATCTGTTCGTCAACTAGGTCTTGAATGAGACCTTGTTCACCAGTAGTGCCACCGTGTAAGGTAGGGAAATAGGTGCTAGTAGGCATTATCCAATAAGGTCAAGGGGTGGAATAGCATAAGTTGAAAGTATTTGACTCTCAATCTTTTCTAGCTCCAGAACTGCCTCCGAATATATTTTTTCACCGTTGAGGGTGACTCCACCAGGCAATTGAATGTTCTGATACTTAGTTAAGTTGATACCCCATTGCTTCTTAATAAGAGCAGTGAGATACTTCTTCATAAAGGGATCGTTGTTCATATCAGTATATGTTGTAGGATCTAATGCCCTATAACATTCGATGATAACGAACTCACCTGCTTTCATATCCTCAGCAGCAGTGTCGAGATAAAGTCTGTCTTGTCTCTGGTTGAATCTAAACTGAATAAATGTTCCATTATTCAATACAAAATCAAGAGTCTCAAGATAGCTCTTGGTCATATAGTAGTTAAGTATATCAACAGCACCAAAATGATATAAGTCATTTAAGAAGATCTGATATTCTATACCAAATAAATTACCTCTTATACCACTAGACTTGATACCAAATATACGGCTAATACCATATACGTGTTCAGGAACTAGGATATAATTATCTCTTTCTGTCCACTCAGTTGAGCTACCAGCTACCGTAGTAGTCTGGTTCTGAGTTTGAAAACGTGTAACATCAGCAGCAGTAACCTCGTGCTTAAGAAGCATCTTCTCAGCACCGTTGTAAGTCCACTCAGAGAACTTCTGGAAAGCATCATCCGTCAGATCATCTATCTGCTCTTGAGCTACGTTAATTTGCAGTACAGGTTCCCCTAACTGCCTCTTACAGTATGCTTGCAATTCTGCTCTCGTACTAGGTTTTGCCATTACACAATATTACCCTTCCTTTCTATTTAGACAGATATGAAATGGTGATTATACCACTTAGCTTTCGTTGAGGAGTTCACGCTCTGGTGCTTCTTCATCTGTCGCTACAGGTGCAGATTGATCTTGTAGAATGTTTAGACCTTCAACAGCACCTTGAAGTTTTAAATATCTTTCTTTAGCTGTGTTAAGTTTTTGTTCATACTCAGAGATCTCCTTCATAAGATCTTTCATTTGAGTTGAGAAGTTTAGAATTAATTCTGAAGTTTTGTCAGTAGTCATTTTTATTAATAGAAAATAAAAAGGAGGGTTGTTATAACCCTCCAATTATATGCGATATTTATCGAAGTGTCAAGGTTATGCCTGTGACTCACTCCAAGAAATACGTCCTGTAACTGTGAATGGGTTGGAGTTATCAACACCCGTCAAGTCAACAGGTTCTGCGGTAACCGTTAGAAGGTCAGGTCCGTTCGGGAAGATACCGTCACCACCAAGGATGGAGTTACCCATCTCAATGATAGAACTAATATCGTAGGAAGTAGCACCTGTACCACGCTTACCTGTGTTGTCAATCTGACCACCAGCAGCACGGAAGGAGAAGATCTCAAGTCCACCAGCGTAGGTGTCGTCATTCGTGTGTTTAATCAACTGTGATAGAGATGGAGGTGCCACGTCTAAGTAAGAGTCAGTTGATAGAGATGGGTTCAGGATTAGTTTTACTTCGCACTCGTGTGTGTTAACAACGTCGAGAGAGTTGAGCTGCAACTGCATTCGGTTGATAATCTCACGTTCACCCAAGTTACCAGATAGAGACGAGTCAACAGAAGGTGACAGTCTAATTGATACAAGAGGTATCTGCGAAGGAACGGTGTTGTCAGTACCAGATGGTGCACCAACAGCGAACTGTGTGCTGTTCGGAACTGCTGGATTACCAAGAGCATTGTTAATAATGCTAACACCTTGGTTATACTGGAACGTTGTGTTACCGTTAGAATCGATGTACTGGAAGTCAACCTCTAGGTTACCACCTGAGATTCTTGATCTGTAGATTGCACGACCGTCAACGAACCATCCGTTAGCTACACTTGCCTGATACACTGTAGTACCCTGTGTTAGCTTAGATGACTCACCAGTTGGGAAGTAAGTTCTGAGATAGAATCTCATATTACGTGACCAACCTTCTCCGATCTGCCACTGCGAGCGAACGATTGATTGCGACTGAGTAGTTGCGTTCTGTGACACTTCGTTGGTGAACTTAAGTAAGTTACCAGACGCTGTGAAGAGGTACGCTTTGTCAGAGTCAAATCGACCATCAGTGATGATAGAAGTACCCCAGTGGAACAGACTTGGAATGTATGATGGAATTCCAGTGTTGTGAATCTCGTAACGAGCAGGGAGGTTACCTGATCTGAAGTATGCTTCAGTCAAGCGGTTGTTGTGCTTGAATTCGTGTACGTACTTGACGTGACCATTTTGATCTTTGAATCCAAAGCGAATCTTACCAGCACCATACCAAGAGTAATCCATATATGCCATCTGGATCTTAGTGATGTCTAGAATGAATCCAGACTTACCAGAACCATCGCACTTATCGACATTCCACTCACCTTGAGGGATCTTGGTATCGATTGTCTTAGTTAGAATAATGTTTGCAGCAGTAATACCCTTGTACTGTGGCTGAATGATCAAGCTATCGTTGTTAACAACTCGGATAACCTTATGTGACTGTCCACGAATAACGATGTACTCACCTTGTTGTATCTGTGATAGGAATGATGTATCAGAACCTGTTACAACGTTAGAACCCCTACTTACAGATACACGACCTGTTAACTGAGTAGTTGAACTACGACGTACAGCACTCAATACAGCACCATTATACTCGAAGAACATACCGTTCTGGAAGTCAAACATACCAGCACGTACACTAGAGTTAGTCCAGTTAATTACGTGGTATCCAGTAAATCCACCAGCAGCAGACGAAGTTGGTGCCTGATCTAGGTTATAACTGAATGTGAATGCGTCATAGATGTATGCGACAGGATAGGATCCATTGTAACTGTTGTCAGTAGCATCAACGAACTCACAGTTTGTACCAACCTCAAGGTTGTGTGGGAGTTTCGTTTGTACTGCAACACGGTGTACAACAGTACCATCAACATATGGTACATACCAAGCACGGATAGAAGGATTCTTCGGTGCGAAGTTGATAGCGAGTGATACCTGTATACCTTTACCTGACTGGTAACGGAAGTATCTACGTGTCTGTCTGCAAATTTGACCATCAGGTGACTTACTGGTTCCGATATCCATACCACCGTCAAACGGTCTGTGTAGGAAGTATCCATCTGGACGTACATAGATCGAAGTATCGATGAAGTACTCAGTGTTACCAGCAGAGTTAACAGCACCAGTTGTGAAGGCTGATGCGTCAGCCATTAGGAGTTCAGTGTCATCCTTAATAGCAGAAATGGTTGTCTCTACAATTGTGAATGTTGTAGGAGAGTTGTTGTTGACATATCTGAATACATCACCAACTTTGAAGTAACGTGTGAAGGTTGTATCAGTACCAGTTGCGATACGTGAACCAGTATTCAATGCGATAGTACCATTACCTACAACCTGTCCATCCATATTGGTGTGGATCAGTTTCTGTGCAGGTGTTTGTGAACCACCAGTTGTGAAGGTTACGTTAGTACCAGCAACAGCAAGTGCAGCAGATTCTGCCAACTTGATGTGGTCTTGGTCAATCACGATAACGAAGTAGTCTCTGTTATCTGTCAATCCACCAATGGTTGTACCACCAGCATCTTGATAGATTACACGTTGACCAGTTCTCATAAAGTGATCTACTACCGTAAGCGTATGGTTTGTTGTGTCAACAATACCACCTGATCCAGTGTCTCTCGCATCGAACGTCTTAGTTGTTGGGACGATCTGGAATGGAACGTCAACAACGAGTTGAGTTTCACTCTTGACGAGAGATACGTTGTAAGCACCGTCAGTCGCACCAAAAGCAGCAGTCTGGTTCTCGAAGACCTGAGTACCAGATCCAGCTGAAGTGAGGTCTTGCTCACCGCCTGGATAGGAGAATGAACCACTGTTGCCAAGAACGAATCTATCATTTGATGCTACACGGATGTAATAAGTTTGGTTAGGTGTTAGGTTACCTATTGAAGTACCAGCAGTTGTGTAGAATACACGCTCACCGTTGGATAAGTTATGGTTCTGATAGTAGACAGTGTTCTTTGTTGGGTTAACAAATAGACCAGTCATACCATATGTACCTCTAGCATCTAGAAGTCTATAAGGAGATGAACCTGTACTTGCTTTAATTCTAAATCTGTTATCATCTACTCTCTCAGCATATACTGTAGCTGGTAGAGATAGGTTTGTGATTCCATCATTGTTATAATAGTAACGTGGATCATCACCAGCAGTCTTAGTAATAACGATTTGGTCGTTAGTTACAGCACCGTGGTTCTCAACGTAGAAAGTATCGTCATCATTTGAACGATCCTGTACTAACATCAAGTAAGCGTTACCATAGTAATCTTGGTTATGTCCATATACCCAAGAACCGTGTCCACGATAGTATCCATTCCACCAGTCATATCCATAACGGAAGTGGAATCCATTACCTGAATCTAGTGAGTAGTTATAACGATATCTGTTTGAACGATAGGTGTCTCTATCGTACATAGGACCCCAGTTACCATTTGTTAGAGTAGTTGGCTCTTCTGGTAGGTAGTCATTGTAGTTCCAACCTGGGCTGTATCCCCAAACTGAGTTACTACCATTGTACCAAGGGTTGTAAAATCTTCCGTCGTAGTTAGAGTTGTTTAAGTTACCTGAACCATTGTACTGACGACGGTTCATTGTTAAGAAGTATGCTCTATTCCACTGAGAGTTGGACATACCTCTGTTACTGGATATTTCAGCAAAGTCATATCCTGAGTGTGATGAACCGAAGTTCCAAGCAGACCATCTATATCTCCAGTACCAGTCCCACCAAGGTTTCTCATCGGAAACGTATCTATGTACTAGAGCAAAGTTGTGCTTACCATAGTTGTAAGTAGCTGCGTTATTCTGAAGTGAACTACTATCGTTTGTAATATTGATGATACCATTGGAACCTGGATTACCACCAGAACCAGCAGAGAAATAAGCATTTGAAAGTTTAATTACAGCTGTACCACCATCAGCTGATGATGTAGATTCTACACGAGTATGGTAGACACCGTGACGTTGTAAGTTTTCAATACAATAGTCACCTGGGTTTGGATAGTAAAGTAAGCAATACCTAGAACGCATATAGTTAGCGTTACTACCCTTCAAGGTAATTGTATGGTTAGTATAGTCAACATCACCATCATTAACTGTCCAAAGACCAGTTGGTTTATGGTCATATGGTTGGAACTGTGACATATCAGGTGTGATAGTCGCAGTGATTGTATCCTCATAATCAACTACAGGTCTAGAGTCAGCAGCAGTAGCTGTTGTGTTGTTAACTTGTAGAATCTTAGGAGAGATTGTGTTAACGAAGTACAATGCAGTACCGTTAGCAAAACCATTCTCGAATGAAGTTGAAAGAACAACTTTAGAAGTTGTTGCAGGTGTGAAGGACATTTCAAATCCAACACCTGTGTTACCAGCCTGTGCATCATATGCATACAGAGTGGCAGGAGTATTATCTGTTACGTATATACGAACATAGGAACCAGTAGTACCTTCTGTTCCATTAGTGTATACACCATCTGTGTATGCAACACCACCACCGTGGATACCATCAGCAGTAGTAGATACTCTAAATGGGTGACCTATGTTAGATGCATCGTGTACATTGAAGATGTACATACCGTTCTTATTAACGGTAAAGACTGATGTACCAACAATAGAGTCATCAAGAGCAAAGTAGTTCTGTCCACCAACGGCTACGACAGTAACATCATATTCAAATGTATCAGCAAGAATACCCTTATCTGTTTGAAGACTAATGGCAGAACCTTCGTAGAACAGACCTGGAATAATACTTGTATATGAACCTGAAATGTCAGCACTAATTGCCTGAGTAGCACGTGCCTTATATGTGAAGGTAGTTGCACTAGGTACAGACTGAATTAGGTATGAACCTTCAGCAGTTGTAGATGCAAGACCAGATACAACAATAGGAATACCAGATGTAAGACTGTGCTCATACAGAGTAGTAACAGTTACAACGTCAGAGTTAGCTGTAACTTCTACAGTCTGAATATAAGGAATTGTTGTGTCTGATGTAGCAGAGTAAGTAGAAGGAATGTTGTTAACCAACTGTAGAGTTTCCCACTTAGTTGCCTGTGGCCCGTACTCAAAGTCGGTGTCAATCATCGTTTCAGGGTTTGAAACTCTCATTTTTGACACTGGGTCAACTAGAGTTTCAGACGGTTCAAACGTTGTATAGTCTGATTCGACGAAAATCTGCAACTTATCAGTTGCGTCCATTGTACTGGTATCTGCGGCCAGTGTGATAACGGTTTCTTCAAAGTCCTCATTGTAATCACAACCTGTCTGGTTAGCAGCAGTTTGGAATCCCTTTGTAGGGTCTGAGAAGTTGTATAGAATCTCGTTATCGGTAACGTTAGTAATCAGAAGGATTCTTTCTCCTGATATGTTATCTCTAATAGCGACTGTACCACCCGTTAATGTAACGTTATCATATGGGGTAAATACATAGTCACTGACTAATTTTTTTGCCATTGGTAGTCCCTTGTTTTATCTTGTGACAATTAAATAATAAAAATCCCTCAACCGCCCAAGGCAATTGAGAGTGCTGCAATACTAGATGTGATGCCCACACCACCGATCTTCAGGGTCTTAGCAGTACCTGTCAAGTTGACATCTCCACCGATGTCTAAGTCGCCAACTACGTTTCCTGTTGCGACATTTCTTAGGTTTCTTGATCCATCAAGAACTTCTGTACCAGCAACGGACAAGCCGTTCTTGGCGTTAAAATTTACGTTTGACGTTGCCATCGTGGTTCCCTGTCCCCCCGATATATCGGTATATTAGGTTTTCTTCAGTTATTTATACAACTAGACATTCATTGTGATTCTTGTGAACTGAATAAAGGTTCCTATTGTGGCAGTTACAGAGAGTTCTAGATTAGCACCATTCATTGCAGCACTAAATGTAGCTACTGCAACTCCTGGATTTGAATGGACATCACCAAACATTGTCACGAATGCATCGGTTCCGTCGTGAGTAAGAATTACTTCACTGGTTGAGACGTGTCCACCGTGTGAAGCATATACTGTATATTTTGCACCACGTACATTTGCAGCAACTAAAGTATCAAATGCTTCGGTTGCAGATGTTGTAGTTAATGTACCAGCACTAATACCAGTTTTATCTGTGATATTAATATGGTCTGAATTATTTGTTGTACCAATCTTAAGCACTGAAGAAGTAGAGATATCTCCTGTGACAGTAAGAGTTAGAGGAATATGAGTATCGTAATTATTGTATATTGAAGATGCTCTTATTTCTAATGCTGGACTTGCTTGGTTACTAATATGGAAACTAATATTTTGATTAGTTGTACTGATCTCACTAAAGTTACCATTCTCTTTAAGAGAAACTGTATTGTTGAATAGTGGATGTGTATTGTTTAACTGTATAGATCCTAGAAGAGTTGCATCATCTGGTTTCAATAACAATGATCCATCACCACCAGCTATTCTAGCTTGATTAGCAGTAACACCAAACTTAAATTCTTTATTATTGTCTAACTGTATATCACCAGCAGACAAATGTAGACGTGCAGTCGGGTTTGCAGTTCCGATACCTACACGGTGATTAATATTATCAATTACGAGTGTTGTACTATCTAAGTTAGTAGCACCAGTAACGTCCAGTCCACCCATAGTAAAGGTAGCACCTTGGTTCAATTTGATAGCACTAATAGTACCATCAGAAGGTTCACCAACATCTATAGTATCTCCAATAACCAATCCAAAGAAATCAATACCTGGATTAGGAGGATCAGAAAATGTTAATTGATCGTTATTAATTTGGAAAGCAACGTTTGCTTCTTGCATTACACCACCAAGTGATATAAGCAACTGTAAAGGAGATCCAGGATATATTACTTGTCCACCAACACGTAAATTAAAAGTAGTCAACACACCATTAAACTGTGTAGCTATGTCATCCAATTTACGGATGTTACCTATCTTTGGTGTTACGCCTAAGTATGCCATTTCTTAAATGATAAGTAATTTGCCGTTTGTGCCAGATGTACCTTGAGCACCACCTTGTCCTGAGGTACCTCTATCTGCATCAGCATTATTGCCAGGAGTTTCGTTTGTCCCTCCTAAAGTTGAACCAGCTTGTATTCTAGTCTGATCTATATATGAAGATCCTCCACCACCCCCGTGGCCATTGGTATCTCCTGAACCGCCACCACCACCTCCGTAGTAGCCAGCACCGCCCCCACCACCAGGATAGATGAGCAACATACCTGCTCTACCACCAGTGAGAGAACCACCATCTATGGAATCTGTGAAACCAGCAAATCCACCTTCGGATTGACTACCTCCACCTCCTCCTCTTTGATCGAATAGTTGACCTATTTGACCATTAAGAGCACCACCAGCACCGCCTCTCTGATCAGCACCAGCACCACCGCCTCCAGCAGCAATCAATAATGCATTAGATTGAACAGCAGAATTACGGAAGACTCCTGAGAATCCACCACCACTTCCACCATATCTTGCACCATAGATACCACCGAGACCACCACCACATTCTCCAGCAGTAGCAGCATTTGTAGAACGAGGATCACCTGCTCCACCAACACAGATATGATATGTTTCGCCAGGTTTTAATTCTAAACCACCAGCTACATATCCACCTGCACCACCAATACTTCCACTGTCAACACCACCACCTCCACCAGCACCCCAAGCAGTAAACTGCACAGTAATGATAGCGTCACCAGTGACATTAGATTGTAATGTATACTCACCCAAGTTTAAGGTTAGTTTTCCTTGAGTGTCTAGATCGTGATTAATTACAGGATCACCGTTCTGAGGAGTAACTGTGATGTTACGTACTGGCTCGTACTGAGATTTCCTAATTCTTGAAGTATCATAAAAAGGACGCAAATGTCCTTCATCGGTCATATTGTCTAACCGACTTTCGTAATTTAAGGTCTTTAGATTACCGATACGAAAAGACATTATGATTCCTTATCACCGATTAATATTACGGTTACTTTGTTTGACGAATCTGTCAAACCAAAAACAGCATCGTTCTCATCCGTTAGGACAATAGGATAGTTTAGTTCAACGTAAAACGTTTCACCAGATGCTAGCTCCTGTCTAAGAAACTGTTGTGGTTTCGTAGATACATCTAAAGTGTCTAATGCACCTACATTATCTTCAACGTAGTACAAGTTGACAGTTTCAGTTGTGGTTGCACCATTAAAAATGACGAAACCTTTTAGATATGTTTTTGTAGTAGATGGATTAACGTAAATAGGAGCTGCAGTTGTATTGGGTACAAACTGTATATTCTTGTTGTTGTACGTTAAATTTCCCCTTGAAAGTGCCATTGTATACTAGTAGCCTCCGTAGTATTTAGCTGAACAGCCAGATGTCTCGCATCTCATTGCGATCACTGAAATCCATATCGACAGTGCCGTCCCCATTACTACTAGTTACAACTAAATTGTATCCAAGGTCAGCAGTGGATGTAGCAGGGAATATAATGTTCCCTAAACGAATTCTGTTAGGTACTGGACCACCAGGATCTGCCTGAATGGTTACACCTTGTATGGTAGCATTATTAAGTGTTGCTGTATTAATAATACCATTACTAGCATCTGCTTTTAAAGAAATGCTGTTATTAATAGTAGTACTAAAGTTAGCATCATTTCCTAATGCAGTAGCTAACTCATTTAATGTATTGAGTGCTCCTGGAGCCGCCCCAATCAAATCATTAAGTTCTTGACGAACAAAACTTGTGGTAGCTAGTTTAGTTGAGTTATCGTTTAAAGCCTGTAAAGGAGCAGTCGAATCAGCAGCAACGTTAACAGTAGTCCTATCTGCAAGGGATCCAAGAGAATTAGCAGTAGTAATATAGGTTCCATCGGATACTAGGATATCAGTAGTTACACCACCAACAACTGCAAACAAATGAAAGTTATCACCATTCTGAACTAATTCTGTCTTACCACCTGTGTCAGCAGACTCAAGAGTAATTTTTGGTAGAGTATTTGCTTTAACTCGTAATGCATTAGAACTTCCAGCACTATCGATGTCAACTTTATATGATGGACTAAAATTATTAACACCTATATTTCCATAACAATCAATATTTCTTACATTAATATCATCAGTTGTTAGAAGTTCAGTAGCACCAGATCTTCCATAGAAAGAAGATACCGCACTGGTAGGTCCAACAAGTGAGGATGAGAAACCAATGTGGGTGACTTCAATTTCACTATTGATATCTGGAGCATTGTCAAAACGTAGAGTTAAGTTTTGTCCAACCAAGGTATAAGCATTTTTATGCTGCACCAAACCATCTATGGTAACCATAATGGCATTAAGGTTAGGAGCTGCCTTTGACATTACGTAATCAACGTCAACACCATTAGCAGTAAACGTTTCAGAGAAGATCTCTGAACGATCCATATTATTAACTACAGAACTCTGTACCTGTCCAAAGAAGGTATCACCTACTGAAGGTGCTTCAGAGAAATAGATTCTCTCTCCTTGTACCCAGAATGAACCTGGAGCACTAGAAGAACTACCTGTATTAGGTTGTTGATGTACCCCGTTTAAGGATACTGTCAATTGCATTGTTTGACCAACTGTTACAGGGTCATTGTTCGTCGTACGTAAAATAAAATTATCAGTAGTACCATCGAACTGTGAGGAAATGTTTTGGATTTCCTTGATCTTTGAGACGTACGCTTCTGGATTAAGACCAAGATATGCCATTACACTGATACCTCCATAATGCTAGCTATACAATCTAGGGAGCTAACAGTATCACATTTAACTAAAATTTCGTCACCCAGTCCTACATCCACTTTAACTACAGCATCACCAGATGTGTGAGTGGTAGGAGTTGAGTTTGCTTGTGCTCTATCAACGTTGAGAGTAGTATCACCAGCACCAGCTAGTGAAGTAATCTTCATAATCTCATTGTTGATTTTAATATAATCTAAAGCAAGTAATTTTGGACCTGTGTTGTCACTGATAGTGATTGATACAATACTAGGAGATGTTACGTTAGCAGCAAGAGTATCACTGACTGCTGGAGTTGAATCTCTATAACCGTCAGGGTTATATTCTAAAATAATCTTTTGTCCCTGCATAACTTCAAACGCTGATCCAGCAGGGATGGGAACGTTCTTTACGATCATCACATCATCCTTAGGATACTGAGGATCGATACTAAATGCTGGATACCTATTAATAGATACTTCAGCAATCACCGCCGTTTGGGTAGTGTTTGATAAGTTACATCCAATTACAACAGTCTGCTTCTCGGTTTGTGTACCAGTAAGTTTAACAGCGTATATGGAAGTCGTAGATGTTCCTACGTTTTGTTTTGATGTTGAGGTAAATTTATTTGCCATTGTTAATTAACCGAGAGCGATAGCAAGTGCAGTAGCGTCAAGACCAGCTTCAACAGATACACCGACCTGTGCAGCAAGGGTATTCACCTCAGCCTGCAATTCGTTAATCGCATTAACGAGGTTTGCTTTGTTTTGAGTAGTTAAGTTAGTAAGATTACCGATAGTAATATCTTTAATCTCATTGATAGCACTGACGATACTAGATTTAGATACCGTACTTAAATTAGAAAGAACACCAATAATGATATCCTTTGTTTCATTAAGAGCAGCCACCAAACTGGTATGGTCAGCAATGTTTGCTGATAAACCTGCAAGGTTACCTACATCTTGATCTAGTTCATTGAGTGCATTAACAATACTAGTTTTATCAGCAGTAGTCAGGTTAGACAAACTTTTGATAATAGTAGTAGTGATATAGTTGATCGCTTCAACAACATTGTCTTTATCGTTAGCTGGAATTTCTCCAGTGATAGAAGCAATCGGACCTAATTCTGTGTCTAATTCAAGAAGACAATCAGTTATAGTCTGAGCAACTAAATTGTTAGCTACAGACTGGGCAATAATTTTGCCAGAAAAATCACCACTGTCAACACCGATCTCGTTGATCTCGACACGTTGTTGTTCAAAGGTAAAATTTTTGTCTACAGTTCTTACTGGCATTAGACTTATAGGTTCTCGGTTTTATTTATACTAGGCAGTAATGAGGTCTCTGAAATACTTGATAGTATTCGTAGCGTATACTGGAGTGAAGATAATTTCAATATTCCCTCCACTGTACTGAGCAGTGATGGTACCTAGACCACCCTGTGCAATACCACCTGAGGTTACAGTTGCATATTCCTCAACATATATGTCAGTTCCATCGTGAAGAATGAGAACTTCTTTTACCTGAGTATATGCACCAGATGTGCACTGGACAACATACTTACCACTACTGTAAGTAGCAGAAGTAAATGAGTCAATAACTGCTGCTGTAATAGAAGCAGTAGTAGCTGTACCAGCATCAGATCCGTGTATCTCCTTAACTGTAATTAAGGATCCACCAGCAGTATCATCATAACGAACTTTTTCATTTCCACCCAAGCACAACCCCATTTGGTCAGCTCCTGGACGGTAGAAACCATTGTCCTGATCCTGATAGAAACTAATACCTGGAATAGCCTCAGTACCGTCACCAGCACCAGTGAAACCAGACAGGTTAGTTAGTCCATTACCATCTCCAATGAATGCTGTAGCACCTACAGTACCATTGACTTGCATTATCTGAGCAAGAGCGTTGTTTGGATCTTGTCCAATACCGATCTTGTTGTTGGTAGGATCTAACTTGAACAATGCAACGTTAGAACCTGTTGGTTCCATTGTTACGACTGCACCGTCAAACTTGACATATGAGTTAGCACCCGATACATCAACTTCAACTGCATCAATATTAGACTGTAGTGTACCTAATGTATAGGTAACATCACCAACAGTACTACCAGTAAAACTACCAGTACCTATTGCAAACTTATCTTCTGACTCGTCAAATCCAATAAATGCATTATCTTCAGAACCACGCTCAATAACTAAACCAGAGTCACCAGTTGGTGCCCCTACAATACCGTTACCGAGTTCAATTAATTTATCACCAATTACAGTGTTAGTTGTGGTTATTGTTGAAGTACCACCTAGTACAGTCAACTCACCATTGATTATTACATTATTAGCAACTTCTAAATCTTGTGTTGGTGTCCCAACTCCGATACCAACCTTACCTTCTCCTGTAACAACTAGTGCATCAGTTAGTGAGTTAAGTCCACTACCAGTAACTCCTCCAGCAGGTGATGTCTTAATACGTAAATATCCACCTGAAGCAGAACCAGTAGATGCTCCACCTGAAATGATTAGATCAGATCCAGCAACGTCTGTACCACTAGCATCATCTCTACCAACCTTACCAGTAACAGATAGTGTGGTAGCTACAGATGCTGCGTTGAAATTAAAAGTACTTGTTCCATCTATCTTTGGTGGTGTGACAGCACCATCCTGTATAACTGCTGTTCCAACAGCTTCTAGTCCACCAGTAGAACTTAGTTTCTGAACTGTAATACTATTGTCAGCTAGTTTTAACGTAGTAATTGCACCGTTTCTAATAGTAGAAGTGGTGACTGCCTGGGTACCAACTCCGCTATCTAGCTTTGAGTCACTAACCAGCCCATCGTTCAAACCAGTTCTTCTGATTCTTGTTAGAGCCATTGCTTTAGTCGATTCCTATGTGAGTATTTATAGTTTTGAAAGGACTTCTTTTAAAAGTGCTTTCATCTCATCTATTTCTTGCTTCAGATGAGTTAAATCCTCAGCATTCGTTGTAGATTGAAGAGCTAGTGCTCTTTGCCTCTTATACGCTTCAAAAGCATTCTTATCGGTATTGACTACAGCACCAGTCAGAGAATCTTTGTTTAGATTTGGGTGACCTGTAACTTTCATCTATCCGCAAAATACCTTTCAATCACTTGAAGTCTCTCATCCCATTGTGCGATCATATTAATCTCAACTTCCATAGCACCCAAGATATCGGAATGTTCTCCAATACCAGCAGGGTTCTGTAAATATATTTCAACATTAGCTTTGTGCTTCTCAATTTGACCTTGATAGTAAGCACGTAAAGCGTTAATAGTATTTGATCTTGTAGACATAATTAGAAAGTTGCAATTGCACGGAGATCTCGAATTCGAGGAGGTAGAGCAGGGTTTCTACTCTTCATTATTATTTTAATAGCAAATGAACTAAATTCCTTCAATCCTGTTACAGAATAGTTATATTCTTTGAAGTCTGATTGAGACTCAGTAGTTGGAGAGAAATTAGTACCACTAGAAGGTGTGACTTCAATGTCTGCAACACCAGAAGCATTGAAGTATTCCCAGTTGATATCCTTAAAGTATATCTGCTGAGATGACCTCTTAGTTTTGAACATCACGGTGACATCATCAATCTCTTGGAGTGCAGCATTTAATACAAGGTTAATGCTATTACCAGGATTGTCGATTGAGATTTCCTTTGTAACATATGTAGCTACGTTAGAGGAATTTTTTAACCTGTCTGGTGTATAAAGGTAACCATATGATGTGTAGATGTTCTTAATGCTAACGGGAACTTTAAAGTTCTCATTAATGATAGAAACACCACCTTCATATAGTCCATCGGATACAGCACCTGAACCAATTAAGTCACTCTTATCAAAAGATGAATCATTTGATGTGAAAATTAATCTATAGTTTTCTTGGTTCCAACGTGTTACAGCACCTGTCTTAAGATCAGCACTATTAGCAAGTTTGGTTCCTGGTATAACATTCAATTGTGCTAATGGTAAAGTACCAGTAATCTTAATAGGTTTAACTAGATTAAGGTTACCTGAGGCAGCACCTGTAGTACCAGTGTCACCATTCAGGTCAGCATTGTAAGTAGAGGATCCACCAAACTCAATTTCTTCACCAAGAACGAATCCATCACCTTCTGTAACTCTCACATACAATTCACCAGGATTGCTAGAGTTATCCCAATAGGATAAGATTGCTCTAGTACCTGAGGTTTTTCCTTTAATAGTTTGACCAATACCATTAGTAACTTCTAATGCAGCAGATGTTCCTAAGGTACTAGGGCTACCAGCACTATCCATCAAACGGAGCATTACTGTCTTATGCAATTCTACTTCTTGTATTTTTCTACCATACCTATCTTCATTACCACCTGAAGCTTCAATACGGTTATTTGTTAATATAGCCTTAGGATTTTTTAGACTAATGATGGGTGAAAGATTAGCATTGTGAGTGCTAAGATTTGCGGTAAGGATAAACGTTTTTTGACTGTTAAGTCTACTACTGAATAATTTTTCATTTAATTTAGATGCTACAACTCTTTGAGTTGGGAAATAGTACTCCTTGTTAAGAATAACAGGTAGAGGAGAATCTGGTGTATAGTCAACGGTAGTTACAGCAGAATCGAGTGGTTTAACTAGAGTAGATGTAACTGTAGTATCCAACATAGTAGTTGGGAAATCTAGAGAATCTACTTTAAGTAGTGCTTTTTCATACTTGGTCTGACCTAATCCTTTAACGTTAAGGCCACCACCAATTACACTACCACCTGCTGTTGTGGACATCCCAACAGTATAGAAATCAATCCCAGCTGATAAGACTGAGAATATTTGACGATTTAAAGCAGTAGCGGAGAATCCACCTACAGCTGCTGAATCTTTAAGAGCAACGAAGGAACCTGCGTTTAGACCGTGATTTCTATGTAAGACTTTGATAACCTTATTGTTAGCAGCAAACAAATTACTGGTAGTGATATTAGAACCAAGAGAATTTGTTTCAATAGGATTTGCTTGAAGTGGTTCATATCCCTGATCCTTATTGACTAGGTTGATGACACCACTCTGAGTAGTATCAAACTGTGCCATATAAAGATCGAACTTCAAGTCCTCATACTGGTTCTCTGTCCAGAGGTTAGAGTTCTGTGACTTAAATAGAGATCCAAGTAAAGGTTGTGTGGTAACAGTAGAGTTAGAATTAATTTCAGTTTCACCCAATCTAGAGATGAATGTTTGATAGATTGTGCTGTTACTTTCTACAATTACAGCATACTCTCTATCATTCTCTAGGTAGATAGGATATTGGAAATGGAACTTAGTAGGAATAAGTGCTTTATCAGATGTAGCTACACCCATTCTTACAGCAGGCTTAGTAATCTTAAGCACTGCCCTACCTTCTGCAAGTTGAGTTGCAGCAGCAGATACAATCAATACACTAGGTGCAGTAGTATACTCACTACCACCTAAAGTAGGTTGTATTTCATATACCTTCTGATCAGTAATTTGTGGAACAGCAGTTGCAGTAATACCGCCAGGTAATTGAGGTGACTCAATTGTAACAGTTGTGGAACCTGCATATCCATCACCCATATCATCAACAACGATCTCTGAAATGTATCCAGAGTCAAGAACGATTTGCATCTTAACGATGTCATCACCAGATCTTGTATTGTTTGCAACAGTTAGAGAAGTAACAACTATTGGTTCACCAGCTATGAAATCTTCCTTGTTGTGATCTCCTAGGATCAGAGTATAAACTTGTGATGTACCTAAGGTAAAAGTATCGTTGACTACAGGTACTGGTTGATTCTGAGAATCAAGTACACCAATCAACGGACCTTGAGCATTAGAAGTATCACCCTCAATAATCTCATTTAGAAGTAATGTATGACTACCACTAGTAATGACTCTAATGTAAGTATTAGATTCCATTACAGAAGTAGAACCAGGAAGAATATTCTTAGTTGGTCTACCTGAGATAGTATCAGATAATTTAATAGTGACAGGTAGTGAAGTATCTTTTGTTGAGAAATAAAGATCAATAGATGATACCATCACACCACCATCAAAACTCTCAACACGGAATGTCTGTGCTAGAGGGTCAGATACACTAACATCTGGATTTAAGATGTTCTCAGTATACTGAGTACCATCCACCTTATCAGCAGTATCGACATCTTCTAAAGCAATAATATCATTTGGAGTTGGTGCACTTGTACCACTAGCTTTAAAGGTTATAACAGCGTGTGACTCAGGACTTGCAGAATTAGTATTGCTACTTGTAAATTTAATCTTCTTATCACCTAAGGGGAAACGCAATCCTTGAGCATTAGTATCCCATTGTACTGAATCTAGAACATCTTCATATTGTGTTCCTTTAGTTGGCTTTCTACCTGAAGGCATCAAAATAATACCAGTAGCTGCACCAGTATCATCAGTAACTAGAGTATCACCCCAATTTCTAAGAGATGAACCAGGCATTCCTGAATAGTTACGATCTGGTACTATGTAATCGGAAACATCTAATCCATCAATAAAAGGATATATCCTAGTATTAGGTTTCATCCTACGTAGATGAAATTCAATATATTGTTCAGCAACATATAGTGTAATAGCAGTACTGATTGTTTGCTCACCAACAGTAGTTGAAGACTGCTGAAGTGGAACCTCAGTATTCTGTGCAGCAATGTTAGAACTACTAGATGTTGTAGCTAGTACAACTTCAGATTCTGGTAGATCAGGTGCATCAGAACTTAGAGAATTAACATTACTAAATTCTGTACTACTACCTGTAACTGCTAATTGAGTTACGTTGTGTATTTGTGATAATGCACTAGTTCCATCCTCATAGATCTCTAGTGGATCTAAAGTTTGGTTATCGTTGTTATTGATAGATGGTAGAGCATACTCATCAAACCAAGGATCAACATTTGGACTAATCTCTACGGTTCCCTTATAGTTGAATATAAGGAATGGATTAACAATAGTTGTGTTTGTGGCAAAAATGTTCTGGCATAGAATAGACTCTGTAAATGGTAGAGTTACTACACCGTGATTAACGACATAGTTAGAAAGAGTACGTGCTGTAGATGAAGCATCTTTTTCTACTAGAGATACAGTAGTTTCATTTGATTCTGGACGTAAAGTACCACGTGTTAGATCTAGTGCTGCTTTATAGTCAACAGAATTAATATGTGATAATGTATAACTTTCAAAATTATCTACGACAAATCCAGACTTGAATCTATCCATTCCAGTCTGACCGTCTTTAATTTGTGTGTTTAGAGCACCTTGCTCTAGAACAGATAGCATTGTATAACGCTCAAGACGTTCAACTTTCTTTTCGAGTTTATGGATATCACGCATTGTGAATCTCCTATTCTCTATTGGGAAGATCTTGACCTTCTTAAGGTTGTTTGTAAATGCAGGTATGTAAATCTTAAAGACTTTAATAGCCTCATCTAGACTTACTGAAGATTGTGGGTTTGTAGATCCAGCACCTTTCTTAACTGAGAAAGTACCATCTTTCTTTAAATAGACAGTATCGATACGATCAACATAATAAGAATAAGCACAACTAAAGGTAAAAGGTGTACCAATGCTAGTCTTAGTGTCAGCAGGAAGAGCAGCACTAACACCACCTTGCGTATAAATTTCAGAAACATTTGATCCAGGATCCATTACAGAAGCGTTCACATAGCCAGGAATACTAGCTGAGGTTCCGACCAAAGGACGGAAATCAATGACATCAGCAAGACTCTTCTTACCGTGTACTAGAGATGTGACTTGAGGAATTTCATCGTATGAAACACCATTTTCGTGTAGATATGAATCAACTGTAAAGAAGTCTCCCTCAGAGTGTTTAAAGTAATCAAAACCAATTACTAATGTACCAGTTGGGATTCTAACTCCAGGTTTTCTAATAAGTGTTGATGTGTCATATAAGTTATCTCTCTGACCATCATCAAATAAGAAGAAGTCTGTAATATCTGTACCAGTATTTCCTAGTATAGTTCCATTCTCATCAACTGTAGGTGCAATTCCAGGAGTACCTTCATACACATAGAGTAGTTTATATACGTCAGAGTATGATTTAACTTGACCTGTAGGATTATCATAATCATCACCCCTTATAGGAATAATATCATTATCTAAGTCAGCAGTAATAGAAATTCTCTTACCCTTAGATGCTGTCTTTAATTTTGGTTTTGCTTTGGTAGTTTCAATGGTAGTATTAACCTTCAATCTCATACCAGTGAGTTGTAGTCCACCAGATTGCCAAAAATAGTTCTCAGGAAGTGTAATTGCCAATGCACCAGCATTATTAGTAGAAGATCCACTAGTTACATTAACCATAGAGGAATCTAAGTATAGCAAGTCACCATCTCTTACTAGATCACCACTACTATCGTTATATCTTACAGTATCAGTACCAGCATTATATACCTCAATGACATAATCACCTTGGCTAAATGGTACGAACTGCTGCTGACCATAATCTAACTGTGCAGCAAGACTAACAGTATTATTTGAACCATCAATAGTTACGTTCTCAATAAATTGTCTTCTGGAGTAGTATGTAATACCACTATCATCATCAGAACCAACAACTGTAGAAATCTTAGAGTTAGCTAGTGGCAATATAAGTGTTGACTTACCAGAATTTTCAATCTTTGCTCTAACACGTGTGATAGTATTAGAAGGGAAACCTGCTATAAGACGTTGTTTTAGATATATTCTACCTGGTCTATCAGTTGATGGGTTACAAGCTCTAGCAACTTCATACTTATAGGTAACACCATCTACAGTGATCTGTATAAGATCATCCTCTGATAACTCATCACCAGGACGTGCTGCGTAGTTTGTTGCCTCAGCATAATCAGTATCTGTCTTACCAGAATAACCTAAACTATTGGTAATAGTTTTTAGTTCTGTAGAATCTGGTTCACTATACTGAATATCACCAGTAAACTTCTTACTGGTTACACCGTGAAGCATACCAACAGAACGAATATCTTCTATACCAAAGTTCTGGATAGTATCTGTGTATAGTACTGCCCTAACATATGCATTCTCATCACTAGCACTATGTGTTCCACCAGTATCCACAACTTCTAGTTGTGGAGGAACATCAAATGTATCAAGTATTTCTCTTCTTCCTAATTCTGTCAATCTAACATTACGGATGTAATCAGATTGTCCGTTAATACCATTAGCACCAATATTTCTAGCACAAACAATATAGTTACTTAGATATTGTCTGTCACCAACTTTCAATTCTAGGTTAGCATCAGCACCATAGTTCTCTCCACCATAAGGAACTACAAAATGACTGATACGTCCGTTGACTGCAATAACAGCAGACTTCTCACTATCATCTGCATCATATATTTCTTCTCCTTCTACAAATGCACCAACAACATTTGATAGCATAAGAGTGCCACCAGCAGATAAAGTTGCATTCTCAGGGTCATTCTGTCCAACAGATAAACCACCTTCAACTACAGCAGTTGTACCACTGATAGATCCAATGATGTTACCACCAGTTTCAAAAGCGTGATTTCCTGTTAATTTAAGTTTCGTGAATAGGATTGGGTTTGTGTATGACAAATCAAAAGTACAATCCTGTGCACTTCCAGATGCTATAACATTACCAGTCTTATTGAATCCATTAGGTGCTTTTCTAAACTTAAAGTCTCTAGCTATAGCACGACCAATAATAGGTGTCATTGGTACTGTATAGTCTAGGATCATTCCATAGTATGTACTACCACTGTTATTACCATATAATGTAATACCATTTTGCCCACCACCACCTGAAGCACCTAGTTTAACTGGTCCTTGTGATTGGTAAGAAGCGTGGATACTATTTAATGTTGAAATAGATGCTCTTAAAATAAACTCTTGAATGACGTGAGTAGGATTACCACCGCTATTCTCATTCATTCCACCAACAGCTACATCACCAGCCCAAGCAAGTGAACCATCAGTATCCATATTGTAACTGACGTTAGCACGTGCTGCTATAACATCAACTGGAGAATATGTTGAACCATTATAATGATAAAGAGTCTTCTTAACACCAGTGGATAGTGCTGTATAAACAATATCAGTTATACTAGCAAGATCAACTGGATCACCATTAGAAGGAGGTGCACCTGGATATACCCAGACAGTCATCAATCCTTCATCGTTATTATAGATATTTCCCCTTAGGTCTGATACAGAATATACACCATTAGTACCATTACCAATAGCATTAACACCTAAGAAAGAGTCAATAAACTTACGATATAGATCTATTTTCTTGAAAGGAGTTGCCTCACCATCAGAAGTAGTACTTAAAGGAGCAGAACCTGCAACTCCACGAAGAGGAATACGAGATAAACTTGACGCATACAAACGGGTTGTATCACGATTCTGTGTTGCCTTTGCCTTATCTAATTCTACGTACTTAGGTTCTGTGTTCTCTACCTCATAACCACGAATATATGCCTTACCTGGTCCTAAGTTTAATACTAGTTTGTTAGCAGCATCAGAAGTAGTATGTCCATTAACTAGACCATCAGCATCAGGCTGATAGAATCCACTACCATCTGCTTTGTAATATTCCTTAATATCTGATGAAAATGCCTTAACTACGTAGTCTCCAGACTCATCGTATGTTCTTCTAGCTAGTATTTCTTCTATCTGACTAGGAGCAGTTTGTTTGATCTGCCTCTGAATCTTACCTTGCTGTAGATATACTAACTGTACAAAATTCTTATTTGAAGGTGCTGCAATTTCAAACTTCTCTAGAGTTAAAGTGATCTTTAATCTATGTGCACCAGGTGCAGAGAAATTAGAATAACCCTGTGCATTATCCTTGAGGGATATATCATCCTCAGGAGTAATAATACTTTCTGTAATAGACCAACCAACTTTGAATGAGGTGTTAGTTGCATACTTCGATAAAACTAGCGTCTGAGCGTCGTTTTGAACGAAATGACCATTGATAAAGTAAATACCTCTTTGGACGTTTACAGCAGATCCATAACCCATTGCAGCACTGTCTGAGGGTTTAATCCCATCAGAACCTACTACCAATGTAGGATCATTATCTGTAGTTGCGTTTTCTAACTTAAGAGATTCACCTTGACGGAACTTAACGTCAATATTATCAGAACCTGAACTAATATACTTAACAAATATAGTATCTGCATCTAATGTAGTTTCATATGCATAGTTATCAACAAATGCCTTAACACCAGAAGTCTGACCGACAAGTACCTTACCGACCAGTTGAGATATATTATACTTAACAAAATTAATTACACCGTCTACACTTTGTGCAACTTGAGAGACGCTACTTAACTTAACATATTCATAAGTGTCTGTATATGACACTTCACCAGGGATCACCATCTGACCCTGTTTAAACATACTGTTACCAACCGACTCCAATTGGCTCTGCAACATAGATTGCAGTTGAGTCAGTTCTCTTGCTTGGATTGAATATCCTGGACGGAAAAGTATCCTGTAGAAATTCTTCCCCGCATCAAAGTCGTCGAAATACGGGGTTCTATTCAGGTTAGTATTTTGTGGCATCTCTTAAGACTCTTTAATTAGAACTCGACTACGAGCTTGATATCTTCAATCTGGTCAGAAGCACGAGAGATAGCACGACGGTTCTCAATGTAAATGATATCGCCTGAGTTTTTCGCAATTTCAGCGTTAGCTACGCCACTTGAGAAAACCACACCGCCATCTGTCTGTCCACCAGGAGTGTTATATGTACTATTTACCGTAGCAGTAGAAAGTGATCCTGCACCACTAATAGCGTCGGATCCGTTATCGAATGGGTAAACAACACCGTTATGAGTGTGACGATCAGGAGACTGGAAGTACTTAACGATGTTGTATGTTACACCATCTACAGTTCCTTTCCAAGAAACAACTGTTCCTTTAGCAGTTACAGATGCACCACCAGAGGTATATGTCTGTGAAATTTCCTCGTCAACAAAGAAATCTCCAGAAGGACTTTGTACTTTTAATGCACCAGTTGCACTTAGGTTATCAGCAGTAGCGAAGTCTGTAGTACCGTAGTTGTATGGGTCACGGAGTAATCCAATACGACGGAAGTCATTATCTGTTGGGAAGTCACCTTCTCCTTCATCATATGTCAAACGAGTGTTAATCATAACTCGCTTACCACCCAACTCTTCAACTGGGTCAGCACCGTGTCCACCCTGAGGAGGAATGATAACTTCAAGAGCACCACCAGTTGCGTCACTGTTAGCGTCAATGTTTGAAGGAGTTGTTAAACCAGTGTCACTGTATACATCACCTAGGTTAATAGATGCATATGTATAGTTAGTACCAGCTGCCTGTACACTTGCTTCCGCAATTGCACCAGAATCAACTACAAGTTTAGCGATTCCAGCAGAACCATCACCCTTAATTGGAGTGTAGTAAGTACCAGCATCATAGTTAGTACCAGAGTCTGTAATAAGAATAGTGTCAATCGCACCGTTAACAGCAGCAGAAGTAACAGCAGCTTCTTCAATAATTGGAAGGAAGTCAGTTGATAAGAACTTCAATACACTGTCAGTTGGGATGGTGTACATATACTTCCAAATATATGGACGCTTACCATCAGTTCTGAATCCTGGGTTACCAGCATCTTCTGGTTCGATGAAGATACCAGAGATAGACTGAACCTTAGTAGGTTCTGTAACTGATACTACACCGTTAGGATCTGTAGGAGTTTGACCGTTATATACACATTTAAAGACCTCATAGCTACTATTCATCACATAGAATGTGGAAGCAAACAATGAGGTGGCACCAGTCGCAGTAGTCTTAGAACTAGAATAATCGGGCTTGTACATATCATATACTGTACTTGCACCGAAGTTATAACGCTTAACCACGAATGTTAAATCATCTTTCTTAACCCTTTTAAGTGAGATCATATCATCGTAGATCTCGAACTTCTCTTCTTGAGAGTCAAATGGTTGTGTAGGAACGTTTTCGGATCCAGTCCTCCACACACCAGCTTTAGCGGTTGCACCACCAGTGTTACCAGTTACGGTAGTACCAGGAACGAAGTTAGAGTTCTGACCCTGTGTACCGTTGACACCAGAGAGTAGAACAGAATTTGGGAATACTTTTTCGACTGTACCATATACAGAAGCACCACCAGGATATGACGTACCTTGATAAACAATCTCTCCCACTTGGAAAGTATTGTTAATAGCATAAAGCTCTAGGTATGCACGCCACTCTTGCGGTCTTCCGATAAAGAAGTAGAGTCTTGTACGTTGGGTACCTGCTTCAGCTGCTGACTCTTCAGCAGGAGTAGAGGTTGTTGGTTCAGATAATGCCTCGACGAACTGTTGGGCATTATGTATCCTGAACAGATCAGTGATAATAGCAGACATTGTTTTCTAAAAGGGTTTCTGAGACTGGATCCGAAAGTTATTTATATTTATAGATCTAAATCTGCGGTGATTATATAGTCACCTGCGATATAGGAGTCAGTATTGGCATCATTGAACCACATTAATCTGACACCGTATTGATCTGATGTCATATTTGTCGAGTTAGCCATATAGATACGGATTATCGTCGTGGCGGTTTGAGCATTAGATGGAATATTTTGTGTTATTGTATTCCAATTAGTGTAATTCGCTTGACTGTAGGTCACTACTGACCCAATATCAATGAATGTAGTTCCACCATCAATACTGTAACTCAGCATCAAATCGTTAACTGCGGATCCTGGTGCATTACCACCATTGCTCCCGTCACCACGAATTGCACTAAACGTTACCGTATTGTATGTAGTCAAGTCAGTAGGAGCAAATGTTGCGGATCTAGCTCCACTTGTACCTGAGAATAAGAGATAATTTATGTTGGAATCAAAAACTGTTCCACCAGATACGACAGATGCACCTACGTTAGTAGTGTTAAAGTCATAAGCACTGAATCCTTTTTCAACCACACCTAATGGGTTGACACGTGTACATCCAACAAAACGATCGGAGAATGCTTGTGTATACGTGATTTTTTCAACCTTAGTTTGATCTGCTGCACTTCCGATTATGAAAGAACCCCCTGAAGCAGGGAATCCAGCAGTAGAATCAACTAAGATAGTATCAGATCCATTTGGATTATCTAAAGCGGAGTATGTAAGTTTAGTACCGAAATGTACCTCAGATCCTTGCATATACACAAAGTTATTTGTGTCACCAGGATCATTAACTTGTGAATTATAAACTTCGGGATTGTCGAAATCTTCAATCGTCAAGTTAGGATACTTCTCAGACCACCATCCTATATTCATATCTCCCATAATGTATTGTATTGTCCTACCCATACCATCAGTGTAGTAGCCATTGTTATTGGTTGTACTCTGTGGTTGAATTTCAAACTTGAAGCTCTGTAGGTAATTCAAATGAGGACCAAGGTTACCAGGACTGAATGTCTCCTTAACACCCTTCATTTGAGGGTTGGTACCTGCTTGTTTCTCAATAGCACCTGACTGAGCAGTTAGTTTTGTCTCTGTAAACTTGTACTTGGTGACAGCAACTGAGACACCCTGAACACCACCTGTACATTGTGTATTCGTGACGTTAGTCTTAAGATATTGAACACTTGTTTGTTCAGGTTTAAGTTCAACAAGTATTTGTGGTTGACGCTTAGTAGATAGATCTTGTAGATCAATAATCTTCCTGATATGAATTACAGGATCATATGTTCTATTAAGAAGATATGCACTGCTACCAGCATTACCAAATACTAGAGTGACACCATAAGGTACAACTGCTGCCCACTGTGCCCAAGTTGTCTGAGCACCACCCTTCTTGATAACAGAAAGATATGAATGTAATTTAGCAGTAGCATCTAAAGTAGGTGGTTCAATACCGAATGTAGTAAGATTCTTGATGTCAAGAGGGTTCCTACGAATAACGAAATAACCTCTAGTAAACAGAATCTGAGGAGGAACCTTATAACCAGAACCACCAGAGATAATTTCTGTATCACCTATTTCACCTCTAACAGTAATAGCATTAGCACGTGCACCACCACCAGCAGGTGCTCCAACTGGATCACCGTTTGCATCAACCTCAGGTTGACTACGGAAGATCATTACGGGTGGTTCACGATAGTTCTTAGAAATCTGTGGTTGTAGGTCACTATCATATATCGAAGAAGAATAGTCATATTCCTGTGAGATGTCATTAGCACTAGCATTAGCAGGAATGAATCCAGCACCAAGAAGATTCTCACCTTTATTCAATACATTGTCTAATCTCCAGTTAGCAACGTTATCAAAGTAAGTAGAGTTGTCTCTCTTAGAAAGTACAATACTATTAACACCACCTGGTTTGAGGTATTGAAGACCAGTACACTCTGTACCAGCTACGTTATTAATATAAACTTTTTCACCAGGACGGAAGTTGGCAGATACTGGATCAGTATATCCAGAACCATCAAGGTATAGACTGTATAATTCTAAAGTCTTTCTAGCTGGGATATAGTTCTTGACTGTACCTTGCCATACTATGCCAGAGTTAACATCATTCTGATCATTATACTGACATACGACATCGTTAGGTAGGAATTCTACACCAGCCTGTCTACTAGATGTGAGTGAGTGGTATCTCAACTCAGCATCAATACGTGCAACTGCCTGTGCACCATCTCCTTCAATCTGACCAGAGTAAGCACCAACGTTAATTACAACTTCATACTCATAAGATCTGAAGAATGATCCAACTGTTGTATCACTATCATAACCAGAAGTTACAAGTGCTTCTCTAGCAGCACGAATGATAGAACGAGTATCAGCCTCACCATCGATCTGAATAAAGTCACCAGACTTAAGTGTGGAAGGTAATCTATCCTGTCTATTAAATAATTTCTCTCTTAAATCAGAGTTAGTAGTCTCTTCAACTGCATTAACAGTTACATCAAGTAGAGATGCACTAGCTCCTCTGTCTCTAGTGAGACTTAAAGTACCATTTAACCAGTTAACTTTCTGTCCTGTAACACCCTCAACGAATAGAAGGTTTCTAGCACCAGGTGCCCAGTTCTGTTTATAAATTCTACCTCTTGCATATGAATACTCATACGTATGGTTGCCACCATTAGGATCAGTAGAAATCCAGCAATCTGCACCTTCTAAAGGAAGAACGATTTGCTGATCAACAGTTAATCTAAAGAACTTCTTAAATGTACCTTCAGGTTCAATGTTAAATCCTAAGAGAACACGCTCTGGATCCAAACCATAGAAGTATAAGATAAAGCATTCGGATCCTTCTGAAGGAGCCTCTTGGAATACAATGATATTGTCTTCAATTCTGTATGCTATTCTGTTCTGCTGAATAACACCGTTAAGTATAACTACAACGTTTTGACTTCTCTCTGCATAGAAAGGAACACCACCACGCTCTAATTCAAATATAGTTTGAGCATCATTGAACTGTGGTTCAATGGTGTCCATCTTATAGTACTTACCGTGCTTAAATCCAAAGAATTTCTGTTGAACACCAGGAGAGATAACAGCAGTACTACCAACATTAGCAATAGCTAGTGACGCTTCACTCTGTATATCTTCACCATTTAAGAACTCCTTCTTAGACATCTCAACCTGTATACGGTTAGGATTAGGGAAGTCCTGAGTTATCGTCATCAAATAATTTTTATTATTAAACGCAGTATCTTTAATTGTATTAAGAACAATACTGAATAATGTATTAACAGCAGATTCAACCTGTGCACACTGAGGCATTGAATCAACAGTGATTGTCAAATCTCTATTAGCAGTTAAAGAACTATAAACAATAGGCCATCTCTCTGGAATAGTTCTAGTTACACCAGATTCAAATGTAGTTGGGTTCTGTACAGCATTCTCAATTAGACCCACAAATGTATCAACAGCAGATTCAACCTGTGCACATTCGTTAGACTCCTTGGTAATACTAGGATCTTTAACCTGTATTAGACCGTGTGTTCCAACTGCATTAACTGTGTTGTTACGTATAATGTTAGCAAGAATAGTCTTAAGATGTCCCATTACATTCAACACCTCAGGTACTGAGTGCTGAATATGCTCTAGGTATCCATCTCTGTCTATGAATAAATCAGCAGCATCCCATACTTTGTTATTACCACCATACTGGAGGTTCCATACAATTGCTTCTAGGATATCTTTAACGTCATCAACACAATCACCAAGTGCATCGTGTGATGATGCTCTAGGATAGGTATGAGTTGTAGCGTGATTATCCATACCACAAGTTAATGTGATAGTGTCAGGGAAGAACTTAAATCCTGTATGTCTACCTAATCTATGTGTACCAATGTCCATCAACATATCACCTGTTGCAGGATCATATGTAAGAATAGATGGTTCGTAAGGTAATGGTTGAGATTTACCAACGTGTACTGTAATAGTAGTAGTATCTACAGATTTAACTACAATAGATCTACCATATGCAGGATCACCAACTCTAGGATATGAATGAGGAGTTTCATTCGCATCCATAGCACATCTCATTATAATGCTATTGGCCAGAATAGTAACAGTGTTGGATGTAGTAATAGCGTGACCACTACCAAGAGTAAGCACCATATCACCAGTGGATGCATCGTACGCAACATCTGTTGGCTTGAATTTCGCACCCGTGTTAACAGTAATAGCATCATCTAATGCCCTATCGAAAGTATGAGTGTAGCTACCACCTGTAATCAAGGATGCCTTCTTAACACTATTAGGAAGAGCAGATTGGAATACGTGATTAGTAGTATTGCTTGATGGTACAGTTGTATTAACTGTTATTTCAAAATTATTTAAAGAAGTATTGCTTATCTCGAACCAACCATCAGATGCCCAGTCTTTCTTATGTTTAATCGCATTTGAGACTCCTGAGACAAAGGTATGATCCGTAACATTAGTAGAAGGAATCATATCCAATACTGTAACATCAAAAGCATTACCAGTAGCATTAGAAATCTCTAGCCATCTGTTACTTGGATAGTCTGTATACCTAGGATAAGGATGTTGTGTTGAATTGGTATCTTCAAGACAAGTAAATGTCAACGCACCATCGTCAAACTTGATCCAATCACCATTTGATAAGTTGTGAGCAACAGTTGTACGTACTGATAGTACACCTGTACTAGGATCATAGGTAGTACCTGTATCAGCAGTAAACATATCCGATATTGCTCTAGGATATGCGTGATCATCAGCCTGTCCATTTTCATCACAACGGAATGTGACAGCACCGATATCTAATTTAACCCAGTCACCATTAGTATATCCGTGATCTGCAATGGTAAGTACCATCTTACCATCATTAGGAGTATAAACAGCATTAGTAGGTGTCTTACCTACCTGTGTTACAAACTGATGAGGACTATCATTAGAAGACTTACCGATATTGGTTACAATAACTCCATCTTGCTTAATAATACCATTGGTGTAAGCAGAAACAAATGTATGTGCAGTCTCATTGCTAGATGGTATAGTTGTTAAGCACTGTATCTCAAATGTATCAGTTGTAACATTTGATACCTCTACCCACTTATCACTAATTGGGTCAGTAGATCTTGGATATGGATGAGTAGTCTGATTACCATCCTCAGCACAAGTAAATGTAAGTGAATGATCCATCAATTTGATGTAATCACCATTTGTTAGACCGTGACCATATGTTGTAACACCACTAGCACCAGCACCTTGGAATGTATGAGGGAAGTTATGGCTAATAGTACCTTGTCCACCATTTACATTAACTGTAATAGTTGTAGCATCCTTCTTAAGGACAGGTAACCAAGTGTCATAGGCATAATCAGCACCACTTGTAGTATTAGCACCTGCTGCTCTAGGATATGTCTTAGTTTGTGTAGCACCATTATATTCACAACTGAATGATATTGAATCCGTAGCAAGTTTGATCTTATCGTAGCAAGTTAAACTATGTGTACCAATAGTCAACTGCATATCACCAGATGCAGGACTATAAGCAGCATCAGTTACAGTAAATTGATGTGTAGGTACTGTTAATTGTACTACTCCAGTATCAGGAGCATATACAGCATTAGTAGCAGTAAGAGGTGTACCTTCATACTTGATATAAGCAGCATCATCATAATATGGATCAGCAATTATACCTACTCCAACCTTGATTGGTGTAGCAGCACTAACGAATGTATGATCATATTGACCAGAAGTTGCAACTCCAACATTAACAGTGATCTCGTTGGAAGTAGTTGCTGTGATGGAAAGATTCTTACCACTAGCAGGGTCTGTTGATCTTGGATATATGTGAGGTGAACTATTACCATCCATAGTACAGTTGAAAGTCAAGGCCCCATCAGGGATCTGGACTAACTCACCTGTAGTGAATGAATGAGGTCCAATATTCATTGTTAATAGACCGTCAACTGGTGTGTAAGTTGCAGCAGTTACACTACGCAAGTTACCAGTAGCCATTCTTGCTACTGATTCCTCAGCAACGAAAGTCTTATTATCTTTTATTAGTTTTGCAGCATCAATGAATGTATTTGCTACAGGGTTGTCAATATTGTAAGGATCTGCATATACACCTATAGAATTAGATAATGCACTCTTGAATGTATGAGCATAGTTACCACCAGAGATGATACAATCAGCAGCAGCACCTATAAACTTATGAGAATATCCACCACCACTAATAACTGCACCAGGAAGTGCATCAACAAATGTATGAGGTGTGACGTTAGTAGAAGGTGCTACATTGAGGATATTAATAGTAATAGATGTACTAGTTACTGATTTAATATTAATTGCAGTATCGTGGAATGGATCTTTCTTCTGTTTGATACCATCAGTTGTAGCAGAAACAAATACGTGTGTATCAATATTAGTAGAAGGAATTGCATCAAGAACAGTTACTATGAATGTATCAGTTGTAACATTCGATACCTTTAACCATCTATCATCAGGATAATCTCCTGTTCTAGGATATGTTTTTGCCGAACCATTACTTCCAACACCAACATTAACTGTAATTGTTGTAGCATCAACAGAATCGATAGCTATCGCTGTGTTGTATACAGGGTCTGTTGTACGTGGATATGGGTGGACAGTTGCGTTATTGTCTGCATCGCAAGTGAATGAAAGTGAATTAGCAGCAATAGTAATAGTGTCACTAGTTGTTAGAGAATGAGTTCCTATTGTCAGAATCAACACTCCTGTACCGAAGTTATAGTCTGCTCCAATAACATTGAAGTTGCTTCCACCAGAGGAAACAGCATCGATAGCAGTACCACCAACATAGGTATGATTACCAGCACCATACGTACAACTTAATGTAAGTGAATTATCTTCAAACTTAATCCAATCACCATCTGCCATATCGTGTGGTGCTGTTGTTGTAACAAGCATCTCACCAGTTACAGGATTATATGAAGTTCCAGTAGTAGCAGTATGACTATAAGTATCTGGTCTAGGATATGACTTATTACCAGAACCGTGAGTACAACTAAAGATTAAAGAACTGTCTCGTAACTTAATACTTGTATTTGTTGCTAGTGTATGAGCACCAATGGTCAACTCCATATCACCTGTAACAGGATCATAGGTAGCATCTGACACATCGTGGTTAACTAGAGGTGTTTGACCAACTTGTAGTATAATCTTACCTTTCTCAAGTTCAACACCATTAGTAAGAGCACTTACAAATGTATGTGTATCAAGGTTAGAAGAAGGAAGAGTGTCTAAGCACTGTATATCAAATGTATTTGATGTTACATTAGAGATAGGAATAAACTTACCACTGATAGGATCGGAAGAACGTGGATATGCAGAACCAGGAGAACTTACACCAACATTAACAGTGATAGAGGTACCACCTACTGCTTTAATAGCAATTGGTAGATTGTATACTGGATCTGTTGCTCTAGGATAAGAATGGTCAGTTGCAAAGTTGTCTTCATCACATCTGAATACTAATGAACCAGTATCTATGGTAACTGTGTCTACAATAGTAAGACTATGAGCACCAATAGTTAATGATAAGTCACCGTTAGATGGATTATAAGAAGCATCAGTAACACTAAATGATGCACCACCTGTGACAGTTACAGCATTGGTTGCAGTACCACCAACATAGTTGTGAACTCCACCACCATAGGTACAACTAAAGGTTATAGCACCGTCAGCAAGTTTAACATTGTCACCAGCTTCAAATCCGTGGTCTGTAATCTGAATTGTAACAATACCTGTTGTAGGATTATAGCTAGCAGTCTCTGCTGTATGGAATGTAGATCCAGTACTTACAATATTAAATGCTTTGTCATAGAAAGGATCAGTTGTTCTTGGATAAGTCTTAACTGAGTCTCTATAGTCCATCTCACACTTGAATGAGAGGGAGTTAGGAGCAATCTTAACAGCAGTATTGGGAGAAAGGTTATGTGATCCAATAATCAACTCCATAAGACCCGTTACTGGATCATATGAACCGTCTGTTGGTGTATGAGTGATATTAGATGTTGTACCTACGTTAACAGTGACTGTATCATCTGTTACCTGAGTAATATCAAGAGTTGATCTGTATGCTGGATCTCCTTGTCTTGGATATGTCTTGTCGGATGTCTGTCCATCCATATCACAACTCCAAGTCATTGAGTTATCAGCAATCGTTATGAAGTCTGCTGTAGTAAGCTCGTGATTTGGTATTGTTAGTACTAGTGTACCACTAGCAGCAGAGTAAGTAGCATCTGTAGGTTGTAATCTAAAGTCAGATGCAGCTGCTCTCTGATAATCATATAGATTGCCTATACCAAACTTATTACGTATTGCAAGGATGACCATATCCTTCAAATACTTCATAGACCATAGAGTTGCCTCTACTTCACCCTCAATGTGCTTAATACCACTATTAGGATCTGAAGGATCTAAAAGATACTCTTTAGCAGCATCAAATGTATTACTGTTACCACCTTGAATAAGGTCATCTGCCATTGCTCTCAAGACAGACTTAAGGTCAACAATACACTGATTTCTACCTAGACCTGGATATTGGAAATACTCAGGTGCAAACTTACTTGTATTGTCTAATATGAATACTGCTTCCTCTGCTAGTACAGAAGCGTTGTTATCGATGATATTTGCAGCATCTAGGAATCTATTATCTGAGAAATACCTCTTAGCTACGATTTCACCTCTAGCACCAGAAGTTTGTCCAACAACATAGTCATTTACTAGCCAGTTGGTTGCATCACCAATTTCAAGTTCTACAATCTTACCAACCTGTCTAGGTGGTTCTGTAAAGGTTATTTTACCATTTCCAGGATTAGTTGTTAAAGTAAAGGCAACATCGGGTTCCTGAATAACACCATCTAAAGAAACGTATAAATGGTCTCCATCTACAATAGGAATGCCTAAATCAAATTCTACAGTAGTACCATCAAATTGAGAAGTGATATTATTCGCTTCTCGCATATATTCGGCATTATTAGCATCATCTTGGAATTTCATCGACTTTCCGTAGAAAGTCACACCTGGTACAAATATACCAGTACTAGGATCCGTATATGGTCCTAATGGTGCAGAAGCGAATGTAATGGTAGATCCAGCAACTGTATACGCAGTATCAGGATCCTGAAGAACACCGTCCAATGTAACGACTAATTGAGTTGCTCTGAACGGAACAAGCACCTCATTGATATCTTTCTTGAATAATGTAAATTGAGTCGTACCAGTGATTGTACCATCTGCTTGAACAGCACCATCGAAGGCTGGTGAGATTGCTAGGTCAAATACTTCAATTTCAACGTTATTCTGTTCACTATAGTTAATAGTTCCCGTACCACGTTGTTTCGACATAGAATCGACTCTAACGTGGGATTGTGTAATTCTTCTTGACTTATGAGCACAAGTAACACCTAAAACGCCAGGTTCGATGATACTCATCACCGCACCATAACCATTGTCCTTTGTGCCACTTTGAGGAGTGTCTATCGTTGCTGGTTGCTTCGCATCACCTTCAGACTCAATTAGGACTTCTCCAAAGAGGTTAAATCCAGCTGGATGGGTAAAACGCTTAACAAAGTCTCTCCAGTCGTTAATAGAGACTGTAGACTTAACTACGTAAGAATAATCTTGATAATAGACTCCATCTTGGACTTTCTGAGAAACTGCACTTAATTTACTTCTATCACTTGAATATGAACCAACTGAAGTACTTGTAGGTCCAATTTGCGGAGTTATGTTAGCTACGTAGATAACTTGGATACTTGCGGTAGCACGAAGTGTCTCACCGTAGATTTGATACCTAGAATCGAATTTTCCGTAGATACCCTTCAAACGAAGAATATTCATTCCATCAACCCAGTAATCAACTCTACCTGAAGCAATCATATCTCCAGCTAAGTTTCTTTGCGTTATTAGCTCTCCATTCAAGAATGCCTTGTCAGGCATATCTCTTAGAGTCATAACAATAGGTGGATTGACTTGAGGTGCTAAAGTTGGGTCATTATTAAAGTCTTTACCCGAAGATATGATTTCTAGGGTTGCCAACTTACCAATATCAGTTCCTTGAGCAAATAACTTAGTATCTGACTCATAAAGTCGTAAAGTAGTTGTATCAGCATAACTGATACCTTCTTGAACAGGAATAATACGACTTACGCTTCCATCTGCTCTTAGTTCGATTGTAAACTTAGCATTTGCTCCCTCACCTTTATTTTCAAGCAATACAACGGGTTTAGAGTAATTTAATCCAGTATCTGTAACTGTAATTGATGTAATACGTCCTTCAGTAATATTAACAGTAAATGCACCTCTGAAACGCTTGTTTAAGAAGACACCAGGCACTTGAGGTGGCATCGTATAGTTTTTACCACCACTAATGACTTTAACCCTCTTAATCGCTCCTACAGCGTATAGAGAGTCTGTATAGTATTGAACATTTGTAAATCCTTCATTCTGAGGAGTTTGTGCTAACCTATAAGCAAATTCATACTCATAGCCATAGAATACAGCGTGCTTACCTGCAAATGGGTCTTCTACAAGAGTAAAGAATTTTTCTTCAGCATCGATCTTCCCAGATACCTCTCCATAATAGATTTTGGTAGGAATGTCTAGTACAGGTGTACTAGTCCAAGTAGTACCGTCTACTGGTATACCATATCCAAGTTGGAACGTACTAAATGACCCAGTATTACCTGGTTTGATAGTTGACTGGTACGATTGTACTAATTCAGTAGTTCTATAAACGTTTTCGTAGAATTTAAGATTTCTGTTGACTAATGATGGATCAGAAGTATCAAAAAGATAACGATAAGTCTTTTGACACTCAATACTGATATTTCTATTCCATTCTGTCTCTCCATCCTTCTTAAACCTAAATCTCAAAGAAGTAGGTTCAACAGTAGATATAGAAACCTGTTTATTAGGTGTACTACCATCTAAGAAGGTAGAAGTAGGGTCAATTATTGTATCTCCTTCATTAATGTAATAAACAATTAACTTATGAGTCTCAGGATCATATGAATCAATCCAAGCATTGTTTCCACTGAATGATACATTGGAATCCTTAGTGAATCTGTAATAATTTGTTATAAGTGTGACATCTACACCTTCAATATGATCTTCTGCTTCAGTTCCATTAACACCACGTATGACAGTTAGGAAATTACCTGTAACATTAGTGATCTGACACTCTTCATCAGTGATTTTGATAATATCATCTCTAGAGTAGCCAGCACCACTGGTTACTGTTATGATAGTATCAGTTTTGGCACAACCAGCAGCATCTACAAAGAATGTAGCCTCTTGACTATTAACATTACCACCTAGAAGACTAGATTGTATAGTTACTACATTACCATACTCATATCCATCTCCTTTAGTAATGATTGCAGCACTAACAACGTGTCCACCAGCATCAGTAGTAACAGTAAGGGTTCCAGCAGATCCTGTACCTGATGAATTAGTAACATTAATTCCATTGAAGGTTGTGCTAGGAGTAAATCCACTACCAGCATTAATAATGTTAACTCTAGCTATCCCAGATCCATTGATCTGACTGACTTTTGTAGGTTCGTTTAATTGTACAGTATGATACTTCTTAGTCTCAACATAATACTTCTGAGTAGAGATAGAAGAATCAGGTTCAACAGTAACAATGACATCATCACCAACTGCTAAACCGTGTCTGATGTTATCTGTTCTCAAAACTGCAATATTGTCTTCAACTTCAAGAAGTTTAAATCCTTTAGACAGAGATCTAACATTAACAATGGTTGCAGCACTAACATTGACTTGACAACCATTACCAACTGCAAAAAATCCCAAATCAACGTATGATGTGCTAGGTATAGTAACTGTATTACCATCACCGTCTACTGTAGTGAGTTGATTGGGGTTAGCAGCTTTTAATTCAACAATAACAGTATTCTTATCAACAACATTACGTAAAACCCTACCAATAGCTACTTCGTGTGCTACACCACCAGCATTGACTGTATATACAACTTCATCGCCAACTGCTGCTAATACAGTGTTGTCAAAGGTAATATTATAAATCTCAGTTGTAGAATCAACTGTATCAGTAAGATTGAAGTTACCTGTAACATTTTTTACAACAAATTGTGATGTCTCTTCTATTAGACCAATTACAGTAGCTATAGCACCAGTATTGTTCTGAGTTAGTTGAGAATTGTGATTTAAGTAAACATTCCTGTCACAAGTGAAATAATTGTTCTTTGGAGTGTTACAAGACAAGGATGCAACTTGTTGACCTTGAATTTGGTCTACAGCAGCAAATAATCCATCTCCATTGTCATTAATTGAATTATCAACATATAGAACGTCTTCATTCGTAAAATTGAAGGAAGATTGATGAACTTCAACATCTGTGATTGGTCCATACTCAATTCCACTAACTCTAGACGTTAATAGCTCTCCAGTGTCTGCTGTGGCGTTTACAGTTCTTCTACGGACTCCATCGGGCAAATATTTCTGTTTAGACTTAGTTTTCCAGTTTTCTTCAACAGGAACATTGTAAAATGCCTCTCCTATCGAATATGGGAACGTAGGAGACTCACTATCGTCTGTAGTTAAGAAATAAGCGTATACACCGTTTGGAAATTCGGGTGTAGTGCAAAAACGACCATTATTAGCGTCTAGTGTTCCTAATCTTTCTATAAACTCATAATCGTTGGTAAAACGACCTAATGAGTAAGTATTTGTGTCTGGAGCGTTAGATCCTCTTGATGCTTTGAGTCTCCAGCTAGATACCATCCTTTTAAGGGTAGGATTCGGAGCAGTAACATCTTGATATGAATCTTCATAGCCAAAACTACCATATATCGGATTTCCATCATACGCCCAACCTAATATTGGAGAATGACTGTTATTAGAGAGTGGGTTACCCTGACCATCAACATTATCTTGTCTTAAAATCTTTAAAGAGGTAGGAGCAATGATATGACCATAAGAATATCCATAATTAGGATCATTTGCGTTTTCTACGATACCACCAGCGTTTCCATTGTCAACAGACATCTCTAAGTATCTGTTATACTGCCATCTAGTCAAAACAGCAGTTGCTGAAGCAGATCTAGCCTTAGGTACTAGTGTGATAGTTGTAGAACTGTCATTATAGTCAAATCCACCAGATTGTTTAGTGAATCCAGTGATCTTACCTGTTGCAGTGTCTATTTGACAAGTATAGAACGCACCTTTACCTTTTCCACTCGCATCGTAGATAAAGACATCAGGTGGTTCCGTGTAATTGCTTCCAGCGTCTATAATCTCAGCATTTTGGTTTACAGAGAGATAAATGTTCGCAATTTCACCTTGCTGTATTAATACAGTAAATTCTCCACCAGATCCAGAGGTAAATTCAACTGTAGGAGCAGTTGTGTAGCCAGAACCTTGATTTGTGATGTTTACAGATATAACTTCTCCAATTCCGTTGATCTGTGCTTCTGCTGTGGCATTTCCACTAATAACAACCTGTGGAGGTAAGCTATAGTTCCTTCCTCTGTCTATAATGTCAATTCTTTCAAGTAAACCGAAATCTAGACCTCTTGTTGACTTATGATTAAGTAATGGAACACCATTAACCATAACACCAACCTCAGTTGAGGTTGTTATCTCCTTTGCACTTGCATCTACAGGTTCTCTAGGAATAATCTTTAAATGCTCTTGATCTTCAGGTACACTTATGTTGTCAAATGGTCCTATAGCATAAGATGGGAATCCAGAAGACGCAATATAGTAATTATCTGTATCTCTATAGATTGCAGTGACATCTGAAAGAATTTTATCCTTAATATTGTTAGTTCCTACGTTACTAGGGTCAGAACCTGATAACTTACTAAAGTTTTGATTGACAATCCACTCATTTGTTAATGGAAGGTCATCTGAGAATCCAGATGCCTTAAATTCAACCATATTGTTGAATGAGACATAAGGAATACCACCACTAGCTACATCAAAGTAGTTGTCTGCGGTTTCATCGTACTCTAGACCAGAACTTGCTTCTGGTTCAATACCTTGAGAGGTTAATCCTGATACAAGACCATAGATACGAAGTTCTATTTCATTACGGACTCCATTTTCAGTATAAAAACCTGAAAGGTTGTTTTTTGTAAATGCTCTTACACCTTTAGCGTGGCTATAGAGTTGTTTATTGTCAGAATTGACTGCATCCCTTTCTTTAATGATAAATTGAGTCGCAGTCTTACTACTATAGGTAATTTCTTCATTACCAATGATAACTCGACCATCTCTTTCTGGAAATCCTACAGTAGAGAACACATCGATGCGATCTCCAAGACCTGCATTAGTAGAAATGTCATTCATTAGGAATGAACGTCTAGCTATCGCAAAAATACCCGATTTAGAACCAGGTGAAATGGTTAGAGTGTATTGTAGACTACCCTGATAAGGTTCACCGACTATGTTATCGATAATTGCACTAGCAGCAGTCAATTCAGGGTTATATGGATCAGGAGATTGGATAATCTCATTACCAACGATCTTTCTAATGTCTCCAGATATAACTTCACACACTAAGAGCTCTTTATTGTTCCATCCAGACTCAGATGCCTTATAAACATTCTCTTTTGGATAGATGATGTCAGGTTTGACACTAAACAGCATCTGGAAGATGAACTCCAATGACTGAGGTGTACCTTTGACATTATAAAAGTCCTTTATCTTCTTAACTAAGAGGTTCTTGTTTGTTTGGTCTCTAAGATAAGGATATGGGAAACCGCTAGTATATTGTTCTTCGTAATTCTTAATTAAAGCAGCTAGTAAAAGGTTGCTTAGGTTGTTAACAACTGCAAACTGCTTATGAACAGCAGCAACTGACTCTACAAAGTTGATTGGTTCGTATAAGTCACCAACTTTGGTTTTTGCACTATAACCACGGACACAATTCCAGAAGATAGTGTCTGTTTTAGATTCATACAGGAAGATTTCCTGATCAATCATTATCATCCCATTAGTATCAGGGAATCCATCAGTCGAATCGACTGTAATGTCTATATTAGTATTACCTAGAGGTATTTCTATATCTAAACTTGCTGTCTTAACAAGAATCTCAGGTGAGAATGTATCTACATCAAGATATCTCTCAAAATTGTTAAGAATGTCTTGTGGACCTTCACTTATTGAAAGTGCTTCGTAATATTTGGACAGGAAATTCGTAACGAGGGGATAATCCTCGACAACAAAATCAGGTAACTGACTTTCAATCAGTGCTGCTAGACTTGGACCTGCCATTTATCAGATAAGTGCTTCTTGGGTGATCAGGAATACGCTAGATTGCAAATCAAGACTTAGATATGCTTCCCGATATGCGTATATATCTTTGTTTGTTGGATTGACACGAAGTTCAATCCTTTCATCATCATAAGTTCCTTTGATTATATTTAACCGATTCAACATTACCTCTCCTTTACCATAATCGATGGTTCCTTGCTGTGCATTGAGGATAAATCGATTTTGTGTTGTAGGATCGATCTTGTATAGGTAAACATTACCTTTTTGATCGTCTGCTAAGTAAACGATATCACTTGGATACCCAGCTACTACAAAGCCACTGCTTTGTACAGAAGGATTTGAGCATCCACTCTTAACTACGTTCTGATAACAAATCTCATATTGAGTAACAGTGTTCAATACAGGAATGAAATCCTTCCTTAGTTTGATTTCTGTTTCATTAGATGTAATCGATTCATCAGTAGCATCAATGATACCAACGATACGACTATATTTAAACCTACCATTGAATTTTTCAAGATCAGAAGTAGATCTATAGGTAGTTAACGAATTAATTACCGATGCTTTCAACTCAGACTCATTCAAAGTCGTTTTAGACTTGTTATAATTGATGTTTGAGTTTAATTCAACGTATGTAATAGAAGGATCGACGATTTCAGGGGTAACTGATACCACAGCATACTTTTTAAGGTCTGTAGCAATCAAATTCTTAGTATACGCACTTAATTTAGTAGCGTAGCTAGGCTTTACGACGATTTTAACCTTTCCGTATTCAGGTGGTGATGCATCTTCTCCACCAAAACAAACGATGTCAGCAATCGCAGGGAAAATACGACGGATAATGGATTCGTAGTCATCTGCGGTAACTGCTCTATTTTGTGTGTTGAAAAATTTCGGAGCATTACGTTTAATTGAGTCAACCGTTTCAAGAGATTCGCCTCCAGACGCTGCTGTAGTAGTTGTTAAAGTGATTGTAGGTGCATAATCATTCCCACCTACCTGATCCTCTAGTACAGCACCGTAAGAGAACACTCTAGCAGCGTTTGCAGCAGAACCATTAGTGGTGATATATGAAACTTCAATATAATTGTTACTATCTAACTTCTTACCTAGGATGCCATCTCCAAAGATGATCTCATAACGCTCATCTTCACCTTCCTGTAAGAAGAAGACTTGTGATGTACCGTCAAACCCTATAATACTGTCAGCTAGTCGATACTCGACCACACTAGTACTATTAAATGTTGGTCTAACAGTAACTTTGAGAGTGCTCGTGTCAATCCCTGCGTTTTGTAAGATAAACCTTTGTGGAATGGCAGAGTTGAATGTGAAAGTTTCGATGACATAATTTCCCTCCTTAATTTCTACGTCTTGAAATTCTGCTATTGACTGACTATTCAATCCAACAACATAATCCTTAGCAGTGATGAAAGAATAGGTGGTACCATTGATCCTAGTAAGGTATTGTGACCCTCTAGGCATCTTAACGATTGATGGAATATTATTCTGCGTACTAAAATCAGCATTAATGTTTAAAACTGCTGTGGGAGATACTGAAGACTTGGGAAGATAACCTATTTGCTTAGCCAGAGACACCACATTGTCTCTGAGAGTCGCTGATTCAAGGAACGCCTCATTTACTACCATATTAGCGTTAAACGCCGTGTAGTACGTATTATAAGCGAGTACGTCTAACAGGGTACTAAGAGTTGAACCCTCAAAGTCGTAATCAGTGAAATCACTATTAGATCGAAGATACTCTTTCAGAGATGATTTAATCTCTGTAAAGTCTAAATTGGCAACTTGAACGTAAGACATTTATCTGGTTCTTTCTAGGAAGAAATCTACATCCTGTACTTGGACATCGGACATAATACCGATGATCTCAAATGATATTGCACAGTCAAAGCCATTACTATCGTAATTGGCAGATATGTCGCAACGAAGAAGATTAATACGAGGCTCGTACTTTGTAATCACATACTCGATCTCCTCCTTTAGAAGAGATGCTGTAGCAGAGTCAAGAGGTTCAAATAACAAATCTGCAACATTACTACCGAGATCTGGCTTAAAGAACCTTTCACCCTTTCTTGTCATCACAATATTATATAACGCTCTCTTTACCGCAGTTTCATCTGTGGTAGTAAGAACGTCTTCAGTGACAGGGTTGATACCTAAAGAAATAGATACGTCTTTAAAGTCAATAGCCTTCGGCATACACTAATACACGAGGTCGTGACTTTATTTAGCGACTTTTAAGTTACCTTATAGAATGTGTACTTCAAAAACAACTCTTCACCCTTCTTAATAGGTCTAAGAGTTCTCAAATGATATATTTGTCCCCACTCTTCCATCTCTAGATCCTTTGTGCAGTTAGGTTCCTCACTATGGTTCACAAACCCTCCTAAAGGGGTTCTCATAATGGTACTATCCACAACTACGTGTGATATACCCAGATAAACATCATCTGCTATATCTTCAGTGGCAAATAAACCCTGTCCAGCGACAGAGCTATCTTTTACGTGCAAACACTTAGGAAGTGCCTGATATGTCATCTTCCTTGTCCACGATATCTTTTCTTTGCACCATTTCTAGAAGTAGCAGAGTACTTAGAATGTGCTCCTGTACCCTGACGGGTTTTCTTTGGAGTTGCTTCTTTCTTTAAAGATGTGTTTGAATAAAGTGCCATTAGTTAGAGCAATCAGTAACAGAGTTATCACCTGGAGATTGTGACCCTGAACCACCACCTCCTCCAATAGAAGGAATTGATAGTATAGGGAACGAACCCAGAGCTGCCATTGCAGCAGCGAGAGCAGCAAGCTTAGAGATTGAACTGCCTCCCGTACATAATAGCACATTAGGTGCCCCTACCGCAACCTTTGATCCGCAACTGATACTTGTGCCAATTTTAGCACTGGGTAGTCTAGCAGCACATATCTTAGGTCCAATCTTAGCTAGTATCGCATCTGTTTCCATATGACCCGTCTTCATTACGGGCATTGGCATACCTGGAGCACCTACACCACACACAACAGTCGCACAACCAACAGAAACAGTGCCTGGATGACACGCAGGGTTCTTTCCACACGGTTTGCAGTGCACAGTTCGTATCTGTGTGCTTACAAGAGGTGCAATTTTAGTTACTTTGACGTTTGTAATGGGAGAAGGAGCATATCCAGCTGGTGGCCAACACCCGTGACCAGTACAAACGCCTGTTGTTAGTCCAAAAGCTGCCATTATACGTAAATATGCAAGAAAGTATGGTCGTTTCGGAGGTGTTGCTTGCCTTCCGTCTGCTTTCTTGTCCTCAATAGGTTATTTAGAGTGACACTTCCGTCTTCATTTGCTGTTTTTCCATCAAAATGAGCAATTTCACGTGAATTTTCGTATGTGAAGGAGCTACCAGTCTCCGATTGAAGGAATAAACGGGTATATGCGGTCGCATTTGACACTTGAGGGGCGGTAAAAGTGAAATCTACGCCAGTAAGTGTTGTATTTGACGCAGCACTCATCTGAATTGCGGTCTTTGTGTTGACTCGGTACGTACCAGCAGCTATATTTTGACTCACTTGGATGGTAGCACCAGCTAAAGTGACCTGTTGTACGTAAATTGTAGGGTCATCAAACCCTTCAATGATCATACCAGCTTGTATATCGTCTATATCAATATCACTTGCGGTCTGATTTGACTCAATGTACACCGTATTTACTACTAGTATGTCCGTACCATCCGCAGTACACTGGAATTCTACACCAGGTACACTCCTCTTTACACTCCTTACGTCCATTTGACCTAGATCATCTTGCACTGTTATTCCCATAAAGAGTAAAGGGTACGCATCCATATCGATATTAATCATATAACTGCTCCCTGTAACCACATCAGCTACCGCACTAAGGGCAGGGTTAGGTGCAGAGACGGTAATTATTGGGCTTTGTATGTAACCACTACCCTCACTAGTGAGCTTATAACCGTATATACGTCCTCCTGTTACTACTGCTTCTGCTGTAGCTAGTGTACCACCAGGTAAATCAGGGTCACTAAAGGTCACAGTAGGTGCGTTCATATACCCTAGACCTGGATCTAGTGCAGTAATGGCACTTATTCCTTGTCCAGCATACTCATAATTGTTTAATTCAAGGTATCCATAGTCAGGGAAGTTCGTAATATCGTAATCAAACAGTGTAATAGTACTATGAGAGGGGTCAACAAACGCTTTTATCTGTGCAATAAGGACATCATCATAAGGATTACCTTGTCTTTCCACTGCTTCTGCTAGTAAATCCCTATAAGTAGACCAATTTGAGTTCACTTCAAGGTTAATATTGTATGTAAAGGTATCTGTAGTACCTACATTAGTACCTAATAGGTCAGAACAGTACCATCCACCCACTATAGTGTAAGGAAATTCCTGTCTTCCTCTACTATGAGGGATATATTCAAAGATATTCCACTTAATTCTAGGTCCAGCAGAGGGTACGCCTCTAAAAGAAGAGGTAGACCACTCTTGCATCTTCTCTGTATACCAGTTTTGAGGTACTATCGTCTGTTGATTCTTCTCTATTGCCATAGCGTGCTCCTCTGCTGCTATAGCCCCATCAACTAGATCATTAAATTCGCAGTTATACGTCCTTATCTCCCTCCAGAACTCAGCACTATTACCTGAAGTATTGTTCAGGTTAGCATCCATCTGGTTAACATAGGTTTGTTGGGC
>Ga0163179_10000121_pt1 | contig 55218 bp, 34 predicted proteins | sample AtlANTMetagenome_FD_109643 | JGI IMG/M metagenome (GOLD analysis project Ga0163179, IMG submission 109643) | Marine eukaryotic phytoplankton communities from the Atlantic Ocean - Atlantic ANT 2 Metagenome | ecosystem: Environmental > Aquatic > Marine > Oceanic | place: North Atlantic Ocean... | reverse complement strand
GAATGCCCGCAAGTTCAACTGGGGCGCGGCAGTGACCGACGTGGAGTTCGGATACGATGGCCGACTCTACGTCGCAGACTTTGTGAAAGGCTGGCAGTCACACGCAGCGGGACGCATCTACACCCTCTCTACTGAAGACTCCCTCTCCTCTCCGCAAACCCAGGAAGTTGTCGAACTCCTTGGCAGGAGAGCCTTCGACCGAATCCCACCTCGTGAACTCTTCGAGCTCATGAAGCACGCCGACTTCCGCGTGCGCCTTCGGGCCCAACTGGCTCTCGCTGATCGCCCTGAGGCCGTTCCCTATTTCATCAATGCGACGAAGCAGGTCGAAAATCGCCATCTCGCCTTGCACGGTGTGTGGGGCCTCTGGGTGAAGGCTCGAAGGAACCAGTCGGAGGCCTCCCGGGATCGCCTCGTCGAGCTTCTGGGGCATCCGGACGAAGAACTCCGGTCCCAGGCAGCTCGCGCATTGGGAGAGTCCCCCCTGAAAGATCACGGCCGCCTGATAAGCTCCCTGCAGGACCCTTCTGCCCGGGTCCGGGCCTTCGCGGCGGCTTCTTTGGCACGCCTGCGCGCCCCGGATGCATTCAACCCTGCTCTCGTTCTCCTGGCTGAAAACGCCGACCGAGACCCCTACCTCCGGCATGCTGGGGTAATGTGCCTCCTCGGGGCAGGGAGCGAAGAACAGATTGCAGCCCTCGCTTCCCACCCCAACAAATCAATTCGCCTCGCCGCAGTGGTGGCACTCAGGCGACTCCGTTCCCCCGAACTGGTTCGCTTCTTTTTCGATGCGAAGGCCCCCCACGTCTCCGACGAGGCGATCCGCGCCGTCCATGATGTGCCAATCGAGAAAGCCCGTCCAGCGGTTGCCGCCCTGCTCGACGAATACGCCCCGGGACAGGCCGGCCGCCCACTCAGTCGCATGATGCTGCGCAGGCTTCTGCACAGCGCCTTCCGCGTAGGAGGTAGAGAAAACGCTACCCGCCTGCTACGCGCTGCCGCCAACGAATCTCTGGATCGCGACGAACGGCTCGAAGCCCTCCGGCTCGTCTCGGCCTGGACGGACCCTCCCACTACCGACCAATCCCTCGGCCGCCATGACCCGCTGGCGCCCCGCGACCTTGCCGAAATCAAGCCCACTCTAGAGCAGGAAATTGGCCCGCTCCTGCAGCTAGAAGGGGATATTCTCGCAGAAACGATCAGGCTCGTGACCCACTACGATCTCAGTGCCGATAGCCTGAATTCGGCCGGCTTGGAATCCCTTCTGCGAGTCCGGGATCTCGGCAGCTCCGCCCGGATACGTGCTCTCGAACTTCTCACCGCGAAGGAACCCGAAAACCTTCCGGCACTCCTGCTCGAAGCGGTAACCGACTCCGACCCGGCCTACGCCAGTCATGCGCTCCGTACCCTCGCGCTAAAATACCCCGAGCAAGGATTACTCCCGGTTCGCGAATCATTGGTAGCCGGGCAAATACCTCTCGCCCAAACGGCTTGGTCACTGCTCGCCACGATGCCAAAAGAGTCGGCAAGTGCCACCATTGTGACGGGCCTGCGCGACCTTGCTGCAGGAAGGATCAATCCCGCGGTTGCTCTCGAAGTCATCGAGACCGCCGAAAAGCGAGAGGGCGATCCACTCATTGCCACCGCTCTTCAGGAATACCGCGATTCACTCCCCAAGGACGATCCGGTCGCCAATTACCAGGCAGCCTTGGAAGGGGGAAGTCCCGCCAGGGGGGAAGCCCTCTTCCGTAGCCATCCGGCCGGGCAATGCTTGCGGTGTCACCGCATCGACAGCGGCCACACGGAAGGGAGCGAGGCCGGCCCAAATCTTGCCGGGATCGGAAAACGTCACGACGCTCGTTATCTGCTCGAATCTCTTGTCGCCCCAAACGCTGCCATCGCCCCCGGGTTTGGAGTTGTTTCCCTCACCTTCAAAAATGGTGCCCGCAAGGCGGGCATCCTCAGTGCTGAAAGCGCGCAGCACCTCGAACTCCTTGAGGGTGACCGGCTCTGGAAAATCCAAAAAAGTAAGGTAGCGCAACAAAGCAAGCCTATCTCCGCGATGGCTCCTCCGATGGGAGCCGTTTTTTCCAAGCGGGAACTTCGAGATCTGGTTGCATGGCTCTCTTCTCTGAAAGAGGGCGACCCGCCATCAACTAGGAAGGGCCCTGCGGTCCCTCTGGACCCGGCTACCCTGCTCGTTGCCGAGTCCCCAGAGCCCGCTGAGGAGCCTTCACCCACTGAGGAGCCTTCACCCACTGAGGAGCCTTCACCCACTGAGGAGCCTTCACCCACTGAGGAGCCTTCGCCCACTGAGAAGCACCCCACAGTCACCGACTCGGCTCCTGAAACCGTCCTCGACCCACACCAGATGCAACTCGGGAAAGAAACATACAATGCCTGCATCGCTTGCCATGGAGATCGCGGGCAGGGTGTCCCAGGCGGTGCAGGAGGCCCTCCGCTTGCATCTTCCGAGTGGGTAGTCGGCCCCCCCGAAAACCTCATTCGCATTCAATTGCGGGGCCTGCGGGATGACATCACCGTAAACGGCCGCCAATATGTTCTCGGCGTAGACATCAATCCCGCCGGGATGGTGCCTCAGCTCCAACAGACCAACGAACAGATCGCAGCTGTCCTCACCTATATTCGAAACAGCTGGGGCAACAAGGCACCCGCTGTCACCCCGGACATGGTCGAAAACCATCGGGGCGAAGCCGGCAAACCCCAGCTCAAGGTGCACCAGCTTATCCCCCCCCCTGTACCTGACAAACCTGCTGAGGCCCAGCGCTCCCCTGTCAGCCAACCAGGTAAACGCTCGGAATCCGCGGCAGGCGGACTCAGGATCAAGACCGTCCTGATTGTTGTCGCCCTGCTGGCATGGTGTGGCCTCTGCGCCCTTCCTATTCTCCGACGGGTCAAAACCCGGAAGGATTGAAAACGGAAACGCAAGGGCGACCTCGGAACCCTGGTTCCGCGAGGGTGCAGCACTACCACGTTCCTCCTTCCCCGAGGCTGACGACTCATCGGTCCACGGCTCGCGGCTCAGGGAATCCTCCTGACGAGACCTCCGGGCCATTCCCTTGCCCCGCTCCAAAGCCTCCTTATTCGCCGGTCAGCAGGTTCTTCCATTCATGAAATTCCACTCCCGCACCCAGTCCTCCGACCTGTTTGACCAGCTCCTCACACCGTTTGCGCCAATGCACATAGTCAGGCGGCCCTTTCGGATCATCGGCAGTGCGGGGAAACACAAGGTAAGTCACAACTAGATCGGAAACCGGTCGCCGGTATGGGCTCGCCTCCGGGTTGATCTCCCGGGCCATCCGGAGAGAAGCCTCCCCCACCTTGAAACTGGGTCCGGCATCTCCCACGATCGCCGGGTAGAGGGTGCGTCCATGAACCACGATCGCGAAGTCTCCCACATTTGGCGCGTAGGGGTCTCTCCGGTCGGTCATGATGTTGATCGGAATCACGATGAAAGGGTCGTATTCCGCGATGAGGAAACTCGCGTATTTCATATCCGCGATTCCAGTTTCCAGCATCTTGACCCTCCCGCGCAACCACGCCCTGCGATCATCACTTGTCCCAGCCTGCCCGATTTCCCCCTGCGCATTCCCGATCCGCTTCTCCCAGCCCGCAATCATGGGGTTCGGCTTCGTTCCCGTCTTCCTCCACCGGTAACTCGTAAAAGGCTGGTAATTGGTCGAGTTCACGATTTCGTCCGGCATGACCGACAGCCGGTCTCCATCCGAACCATCGGAAACCACATCCATCTCGGCCTGCAGGAGAAACAGTCGCCGACCACTTTCAGCCGACCGCAGGTTCAGGATCGTCTCACAGTCGTAGAAGTTGTGTTTCGTTAAGACCTCGTCCAGGTTTCCGACATTGGCCTTCAGCCGGGCAGCCTTGTTAGCGTAAAGCTGACGATACCAGGCCGACACCTCGGCCCGGGGCAACATTGCTTCCAGCCCCGGAAAGAGCTCCAGGAGATCAGGATTCACCCTCGCAAGCTCTTCAGGCAGTCTCGAAGCTCTCGGCATGCGCACCTTCAGGGCATACTCGGCAGTGTATGCTTCTCGATTCTCCCGCTCTGCAGACGCCAGGCCACCCTCGCTGGAATCGAAGGTGACCTTGAGATCAATCCCCTTGGAGAGCTTCCGGATCTCCATTCCTTGAGGAGGAGTAAGCACCCCCCGCGGAAAATCGGGATCAGGATCGCTCTCCAATGGAGTAAGCGGTTCCCCCTCGCCTTCCCCGGGAACCCGCCCCGGAACCGGAACCTCCTTTTCCACAACCACCGGGTCGGGGCGGAAAACCTCCCGCAACCCACGCTTCACCTTCCCGCCCACAGGGGTGAACAGCACTAGAAGAGCCAGGCTGCCAAAAAAGACCATGCCCAGTCCCAGAACGAACACGCCCCCGGAAGGACGGTCGCTTTTTGCGCGCTTTCGATTTCTGGCCACAGCGGTCGGGGAACAAAATTTTCTTAAGTGTCGTCTCCGGAGACCCTTCGCGGCCTCTGGCCCATCAGATACCGGATCGCCACCATTGGCAGGATCGAAAGGCCGGCCGCAAGGAGACCCACCTTCCACCCCGGATAAACCCTCGCACAGTCGCGCCGCAAGGCCCTCAGGGCATCACGCACGACCTCTTCCTTCGAAACATAGAACCATTCCCGCGAAGGACTCTCCACAGGAGCTCCTTCCCGCCCCGCCGTTTCTCCAAAATCAGTACGCACGGGACCGGGGCAAACCGCAAGAACCGGAATCCCGTAGTCACGCAACTCCAGTCGTAGAGCCTCGGAAAAACTCGTCAGATACGCCTTGGAAGCGGCATACACCGCAAAGTCCGGAATAGGCAGTATGGAAGCTAGGGAACTGACATTCAAAATCGCACCCCGCCCGGAGGCCACCATGGGAGCAAGGAATCCATGCGCCAGATGGGTAGCTGCTCCAACGTTCAGATCGAGCATCTGCTGTACTTTTCGCCAGTCTGCGGTGGTAAACTCCCCGTAATCGCCCATTCCCGCATTGTTCACAAGAAGACTGGGAGCCCACTCCGTTCCTGCAAGCCGGTGAATCAGCTCCCTGCGCGAAGCCTCTCGAGTCAGGTCCGTCGCAACACTGGTTATCTCCAGGGCAGGGTTTTCCATCGCCAGCCTCGCCTCAACTTCCTTGAGCACCACGTCCCGCCGGGCAACCAGAACCATGCGCTGACATTGCGGTGCCAGCTGATGGGCAAACTCCTCTCCCAGTCCACCGGAAGCGCCTGTAATCAGGGCGCACTCGTATCCCACTTGATCGGACATGGCTGCAGTTCCAGTTTTTTGCCACACCTATCCGGCCGGCGGCTGACCTGGCTGCACCTGCACGATACGCAGGGGAAGCCGTACTACCAGTTCGCCATCTACCGTGACATCGACGTGATAAATTCCCTCATTCGGAAACTTCAACCCCTGAAAATTGAGCACCAGGTTCCGGGTAAGAAAGGGAACCTGATCGGGAATCTGAATGGGCATATCTGCCCGAATGGGCATGTTCTTGGGGTCGATTGATGCGCCATCCTCATCAATGATGTTGATCGTCATCTTGTGATCTCCCGAGTCTTCAGGGAGCACACAAATTCGCATCGCGAGCGAGCAGTGGGGGTGCACCACGGGGAGCTGGGGCGCCCGCAGGGCATCAAAGGTGCCGTTGATCACTAGCTTGCCGTTCCCGTAGTCGGCAGCAAAATCGCAGAGGGTTGCTATTTGAATGTCCATGAGTCGTCCAAGAGTATCCGTGTCTGACCTGAGGTTTAAAAAAGGTCCAGCGCCAAGTAGGCAACCTAATCGTCTTCATCCACGGGAATCGCTACCGGGGCATCATCCACGGGAATTGCTACCGGAGCCTCATCAACCGGGATGGCAGGAAGAGCCTCACCCGCAGGATCGACCGGCTCCCCATCCTCCTCGCGCTCAGCCACGAGGGGTTCCACCGGAATCGCCCGCAGGATTTCACCATCGGGCGTAATCAGGTTTCCTTCCTCGTCGACCGGCAGGGCCACCGGGACGGCAGGCTCTTCCGCTCCCCCCTCCGCCACGATGAGCGCCTTGGAAGGTGGCCTGATCATATTCTTGATCTCGCTTTTAAACTTCTCAAAGAACGCCGGAACCATGGGTGCCGCCTTACGGCCACCCGACACCTTCTCATCAGGATCACCCTCGTAAAGCACCGCAAAGGCCAGCCGTGGGTTTCCGGAGGGAAAGAACCCCGCATACCACGCTATCTCCTGATTCAGTGCAGGAATCCACTGTCCCGTTCCGGTCTTGGCGCAGACCTCGGCAAAACTGAGTGAACCCCGTCGACCTGTCCCCCACTCGGCGTGCACTACGTCAAACATGCCCTCATGCACTACCTGGACGGCATCTGGGTCAAGGTGGAGGGAATTCCGGGATTCAGGATCTGCGGCACTCAGCACCCCCCCGGCAGGATCCTGCACCTGCCGGATCAGCTGCAGCTTCGGCAGCACTGAGCCATTGGCAATCCCGGCCATGGACTGAGCAACCTGCAGCGGCGTGGCTTCCCAGGCCTGACCGATGGAATAGTTGGCCGTATCTCCATCCGTGAAGGGTCTGCCGAACTTCTTGAGAACGTATTCGTTGGTCGGAACCCGTCCGGAGGACTCACCGTGGAGCGGAAGTCCGGACCTTGACCCGTAACCGAGCTTGCGGGCCGTCGCCAGGAAGGCGCTGGGACCGGTCTCGATCCCCACCTGGTAAAACCAGCAGTTGTTCGAGCGGGCAATCGCCCGTGTCACGTTCATCAACCCCTCCGCCTTCCGTGTATGGTTCCACATCTTGCTCTTCGGCCGGGTACCCAGTTCAATGTAAGCTGGACAATCGACCGCCGTCCATTCCTCCACGATGTTCCCCGTCAGGGACGTTAGTGCCACCACCGGCTTAAAGCTCGACGCCGGCGGGTAGAGACCCTGAAAGGCCCGCCCATACATTGGACGTGCCTCATCTTCGTTCAGCGCTCTGAGCTCTTCGTTACTGATCCGGGGAACCCAGACATTGATATCATAACTGGGGCGGGAAGCGAGGACGAGCACCTCGCCGGTCGGAATATCAATGACTACGAATGCGCCCCGCTTGCAATGTTCCTCGAGAACAGCTTCGGCATGCTTCTGCCAATCAAGATCAAGGGTTGTAACGACTGTCTGACCGATACGAGGGCGCCGAGTGAGGGCATCCCGCAGTTTTTTCCCTCCGGACCCAAAGATGACCTTTCTCTCTCCTGCCCGCCCCGTGAGCTCCTGGTCGAGGATTTTCTCCAATCCAGCATCCCCGTGAGCATCTTCAAAAAGAAGATCACCATGCACAATCGGCCCCTCCGGGAGGCGCCCCTTGCTGCGGACATAGCCAATGATGTGCGCTGCAGACTCTCCCCCGGGATAATGCCGGTAGTAAATCGGGTGCATCACCAGCCCTGGAATCAATCGCTTCCTGAATGTCTCCTCTTGCTCTGGAGGCACGAGGGACGCCGCAAAAACCAGGGGCAACCACCTCCGGTGCTTGTAGTGCGAAAGGAGGGACGCGTCGGAGGCCGCGTAGTTCTTTCCCGCCAGCGTTGACGCGTGGACGATCCTCTCGCGCGCCCAGGCGATGATCTCAGCATCGCTCGGTTCCGGAAAATGCGCAAACTGGATGGCGAACTGGTAGCCTACCCTGTTTTCTGCCAGCGGCCTTCCCTTCCGGTCGGTGATAAGCCCTCGGGGCGCCGGGATTTTCAAAGTCAACGTCCGGGCATCGGGCCGGGTCAGCACCGCAGCCTCCCCTTGGCCCCCTGCAGGCGCCTCCCCTGCCGGACTGGTCTCTTCCTGACCGCCAAGACGTCCCCATAACGCCATGGTCAGCGCGGAGAATAAGATCCATTTGTATCTCATGGCGGAGGAATCGGACTCTAGCCCACCAGAATGCCTTCAGCAATGCCCGGAATACCCCCGCATCCCCTTGGACGCATCAGACAGGACTGCGGGCGCCCTGCTAACCAGTCGTTTACAGGCATTTGTCCGCCCCTTTTTGGCCTATTCCAACCGGTCCACCCGCACCCTCATGAAGCGGGGCTCCTCTGCGTTGTAGGGAAAGAGATCGCTCGCTTGGATCCACTCACCCTCATCCGTCACCGAGAGCACTGTCTCTAGGACTGCTGCGGGCCCGGCCTCCCAGCTTATCAGGTCAGAGGAGGCCTCCGGTATGACTTTGATCCATTCGGGGAGGTAGCGCCGGAAATATACCATCGTCAAGAACCCCTCTGGACTCAGGAACGGGGCAAGAGCAGACCCATCGCCCACTTCGCCCGGATCAAGATCCAGAACAAATTCGATCATATTCGCCAGGCCGTCCGCATCCGCGTCATCCAGTTGCCCTGCCGCCGGCGCGTCGGCATCCTCGAACTCCCTCGCCGCCCACGCCACATACGTATCCAGAAAAGTGACGGTTACCCTTCCGGAACGGGAAGGTCCCGCCTCGGGAATCGCAATCAACTCGAAGGTGTAGCGCCCGGGCAGGGGCACAGAAACCGTGGTATCTTCATTAGTACCATTCCCAAATGTCGCCACCGCCGGCCCGTCGTCCAGAATCCAGTTGAACGTTATGGAGGAGGGGTCCAGTGCACCATAGTGCACGGCGGCATCGAGCGTTGCACTCGCTGGAAAGCTGATCACCTGATCCGCCCCGGCGAAAACGAAGAACCCACTACCGATTCCAGGTGTACCCTCCGGAGCCGCCCCGGCAGTCCAGCTCGCCCGCTCACCCCAAAGTCCGGGGTTGGAGGCCTCATCAATGATCACAAGAGAGAATCCCTCGCCGTCAGTGGAGGGAAACCATGTATCCCGGTAGGTAAAGTCATGCACAACCGCATTGAGCTCCACAAGCTCCAGTCTCAGACGGTCCTCGTCGTTATCCAGTTTGCCCTTCCATTCTCCGGCAACATTCACACCAAGGCCATACACACTCCGGAAGGCCTCCTCATCAGCTACCACTACGATATACTCGCCCGGCGCAAGAATCCTGTCGGGAAACGCGAATCTCACTCCTTTTGTGAACTCGACCCCGTCGAGACGAATGGGTTCCGCACCAACATTGCGCACCTCGATGAACTCGGCATCGGCAGGGCCCGCCGGGTGATACATGATCTCCGTGATACGCAGGGACTGCAAAATCTGGTATTCGGCACTCAAGTCCGTGGAGTTTGAAAAGCCCGGGGTGGGAACTGCAAAGCGGGCGTAGAGGGCCTCCCCATCCGTTGCACGCCCCTGCGAGTAATCAGGAGAATCACAAGTCGTGTGAACGCGGTCGATTTCCACGAGATTGGCTCCGTAAATCGCCAGCCACCCGTAGCTTGCGTCCAATTTGAAGGGCAGCTCCGACGGACTGTTGGCACCATTCCCGACCGCCTCCAGGACAGAGAACCCACCGCCTCCCATAAAACTCAACGCTGGCAACACTGCCCACCGGGTCGGGTCTCGTGGAGAATCCGTAATGCGTACGCCTCCGATGGAGACCGGAAGAGCATCCGGGTTGTACAGCTCCACGAAGTCCTGTGTATAGACAACCTCCGGTTTGCTCATCCACTCATTAATCCGTACTGCCGCCGGATCTCCCAGCGAGTGGATCTGGTTCTCCCCACCCGGCGTCGGAAGATTGAGACGCCAGGCCTCTTCTGCCGGTCCGGTCCGCCCGATAGAAAGATCGGAAACCTGGGGACCGAAAACCACTGAATCGACAAGCTCCCCGGATGGATCGAACAGTGAAACGCTTTCGCCGGCACCATTCAGGGAAAACCCCAGTCGAATCCCCGGGCCGCTGGAGGACTCCGCATACACGAGCAGACGCTGGTCACTTCCGATCGAGACTCCGGCCGGGAAGATGAATTTGTCGGGCTCAGCAGGATCATCCGTAAGAGAATACCCGGCCAGGGCGAGCGCGGATCCGGTATTGCGCAACTCCACGAAGTCGGGAAACAGCCCTTCGACCTCATACGCCGACTGATTAACGGCCAGCACCTCGCTGAGGTAAAGGGCACCATGCGGAATCTCCTGTGAATCCAGCGTCACGGCGGCAACCGCCTCGGGCGGGGCCCCGAGTTCCTCGTCAACGATCGCCTCGACGTAGGCCCGCCGTGCATCCATGAACTCAATCATGCCTTCAATCACATTTCCGGGAACCCAGCCGGTAAGGTGATTGAGCAGGAGAGCGTCAAAACGCTCCTTGGAAAAACTGGTCCGGGTGAGCTCGCGCAGCTCCTGGAAATACCGCGTCCTGATGCTGGGTGCATTAAAAAGCGGGACGAGCGGACCGAGAGAACTGCCCGATTGTATCATATCGAAAAGAGTGTGCTCGGGGTCGGTTATCCGTGAACCGTCCCCCCGCCCGAGGATGGTATCGAGGTCATGCGGCAGGAATATGAACCGTGGATCGTTCATTCCACGATACATGCTGTAGTCGTCGTCTGTTCCATTGCTGGCGTTGGTTTCCCCGTTCGCGATCAGGGTCTCCACCGCAAACCACCGCATCCACTGATCGAGATTTGCCACTTTCTCGACCTGGTCGATGTAATCAGGTTCATTGTCAGCCTGGTTCATCACGCGCAGGAACTCATCCAGGTCCGCCCAGTCATCCTCTGACTCATTGGTCTGCTTCCCCCAGCCATCCCGGAGATACCTCTGGTAGTCTCCCTCCCGGTAGGCCCAGTTCACATCAGGCCGCACTTTCTTGTAGAGATTCCCCTGAGAGTCGCCCGTCATCTTCTGGTCCACAAACTCGAAGTTTGGTGGCTGGACGTAGACGAGGCTCCCATAATCCTCCTCGTCGCCGCTCGCGAGATCATTTCCATTCCGCCGGATGGAAATTCGACTGGTATCAGATGCCGGCAGGTCGCTGGCTTGAAATAACTTCATTCCTATGAATTGCAGCCAGGTGAACTGGGTGTTCAGGTTCATCTGGGTAATGCCATTCCAACTCGTGCCACGGGGGATGTTGACCCGCATTGGAGGTGGAGTATCCCGGCGACTGCTCGCGCCCCGGACCCGCACCCCGCACTGGTAGCGAACCACCGGACCACTGCAGTCGTCGGCAATAAGAGTGCAGTGATGCTGGGCATTGGAGTCTCGATCGATCCTCGTGAAGGCACGGTTCTCAGCCGCGGTCATCACCAACCGGTAAACGCCTTCCCCACCGGGATTCACCTGATCATCCACCTGGTAGTGGAGGTTGGCGACCTGCCCAATCGAAGTAGGTGCAGGCCAGGTGCGCTCGTTCACGCCATCCGTGGCGGAGATGTAAAACTCGATAATGGTTTCGTCCTCCATGGCGGGCAGGCTGACCGCGAACAGGCCGTCGTTCGCCTCCCCGTCTCCGTGAAGGCCGTCATCTACCAGAGGGACCGTTGAGAACTCAGGTGAATCGAGCTGGGACATCCGGTAATGGAGGGTGGCCGACAAGCCTGCCTGATCCGTGTCACGCAGGCGCGCCTGGATCGTCACGGTATCCGTCGAACGCGGGACAAGCGGACTGTGCTCTACATTCTCGATCAGGGGCGCCACCGCGTTTTCAGCAAGAGCCGTCGAGTTGACCGCTCCAGGAGTTGGCCCACCCACGCTTGCCTTCCAGTTCTGTCCGGATTTGTTCGTGAGAGCCGCATGCTCAAGTTCGAGGGACGCGCCTGCACCATCATGAGCAGCCTCCCACACCCAGCCAGCCTCTCCCGTATCCGTAACCCTTGTCCGGGTTGCCCAGTCCCCCTGGTCGTAATACCGCACCTCATCAACCTGCTCTCCATTCTGATCTGACAACCGGATGCGTTCCCCCCGGTTGCTGAGAGAACCCGTCCAGCCACCGGTTAGATGAGACACCTCGCCATAGGTCCGGGTAAACTGTTCCGGGTCCGCCGCGATGATAAGAAACCCACCCGACGGAAGCGCAAGGTCCGGAAAGGTAAAGCTGATGCCGTTGGTAAAAGCCCAGTTCTTCAGCTGGACCGGTCCGTCACCAATATTCACGAGCTCAAGATACTCATCAGCCGGGTCCTCACTATCCGGGTGATACATGATCTCGTTGATCACAATCGCATCGGAAGCCTCCCCAATCTGGATACGCACCCTTGCCGGGACTGAATTGAGAGCCTCGTCCCGCGCAAGGTAGGTGAAGCTGTCAACTCCCTCGAACCCTGGAGGATGGGTGTACCTGAACGACCCGTCGGGGTTGAGAATCAGCTCTCCCTGCACAGGAGGAGTCACCAACACCGCAGTAAGAGCGGCACTGTCAACATCGGTATCGTTGGCCAGCACGCCGATATCCATGCTGATGTCGAGGTCTTGGTCCCGAATCGCCAGATAGGAATCACCTGTTGCCACCGGAGGATCGTTGCTACCCAGGATCTCGAGGTGAACGGTCACCGGGCTCGAGGCACGGATCCCGCTCATGGCGAGATAGACGAAGGAATCCATCCCTGCGAAATCCTGCCCCGGGGTATAATGAAAGGAGCCGTCCGGACTCATCTCGAGCAACCCGCGAACAGGTGGACTCACCAGAACAGCCGTCAGAGGGTCATTCTCCCTGTCGCGGTCATTGTCCAGCACCCCCTGCGATGCAGGGACCGCCTTCGGGGTATCTTCCCGCACCGTATAAGTATCAACCACGCCCTGCGGCGCGCTATCGAGGTAGATCGTCACCGTCGTGACGGGAGAAGTGAGCACTCCGTCGCTGGCGCGATAGCTGAATGTCACCTCTCCGGAGGCGCCGTCCTCCGGAAGAAAGAAAAAGGAACCTTCGGGCCCCATGGTGAGCTCCCCACTGTCCACACCCTCCACCAATTCCGCAACAAGCGGCGTTCCATCCGGGTCGAAGTCGTTAGAGAGGATTCCATCCTCGCTGCTCACGATGATCCATGTGCCTGGATCGGTCGCGTAGGCATCCTCTACCGAGACCGGGGCATCCTGCGAGTTGACAACCTGCAAGGTAACCGTCTCCACCGGAGAGACCCACTGTCCGTCCAAAACCGCATAGGTGAAACGGTCCGCTCCAAAAAAATTGGACGCTGGAAGATAGGAGAACGAGCCATCCTCCTCGAGAATGAGATCACCGTTCAAAGGGGCTTCTACCAGCATCGCGGTCATATCGTCCCCGTCCGGATCCCGGTCATTGGCAAGAACTCCCTCCGCGGCATTACGGGTAAACTGGCGATCTTCCTCCGGAGAATACGTATCGGGCTGAGTCTCGGGGATATCGTTGAGGCCTGGAAGGACGTCGATAGTGACCGTGCCAAGACTACTCGCCAGGCCGTTGCTCGCCCGGTAGGTAAAACTGTCCTCTCCCTCGAAATTCAATCCGGGCGTGTAGGCGAATGTGCCGTCCTCATTTACCACTACCGAACCATTGCTCGGCGCACGCTCCACGAGCGCTGTCAGCCCCGTCTCATCCAGGTCAACGTCGTTGGCAAGCACACCGTTGACGGCTTCCCGCACAACCTCCAACTCCAGATTAAAGCTGATATCAGAGCTCCGCTCATCACTCTGGTGGATCTCAACCGCCAGCGTATTCTCCCCCTCGACGAATAACTCTACCGGGATGGGGGGCAATTCAATTTCCCGGTTTCCATCGTCCCCGGCATTCTGCGCAAAATCCTCATAGTCGGGATCGGGGTCAATATTGTCGTTCCCGATGCTCGTTCCGTTGAGGTAAACTACGATTCCATCATCGCGGAAGACCCGGCAGGCCGCGGTAATGATCGTTCCGGCCTGGGGCACGTTAAAACTACGCCGGAAGTAGGTGGTCGGCTGCTTGTCATCGGCATCCCCGCCAAAGCCGACCTGATGAGCCTCGTCACCATCACCGTAACCAAGCTCAGACGGCCCGCTGCTCCACTGGGAGTCGTCGTAATCAGGGGATCGCCATGAATCACCCAGGTCCGTCCCGGTGTCATTATACCGCCAGTCCGACCCATACGCGACAACCGTCCCGGCTCCTCCAAGAGACCCGTTCGCCACCGTAATCTGCAGGACCTGATTCTCCCGTGCCGTATACACGTCATCCTGTGTGACCGGATTATCAGGCCGGGGCTCTACCATGATCGTCACCACGACCGGGTCCGATTCCAAGGCACCGTCTCCAACCCGGTAACTGAAGCTGTCCGTTCCGAAGTAATTGTCATCAGGTGTGTAGGTAAATGTCCCGTCCGCATCCAGAGACAGCAATCCGTGCTCCACATCCTCCTCGCGGACCGCACGCAGTGCGTCTCCTTCCGGGTCACTGTCATTGGCAAGCACACCATCTGCCAGCGCGCTCACGGTGAAAATCTCATCTTCAAAAGCCACATAAGTATCCGCAGCGCCCTCCGGAGCATCGTTGACTGGCTGCACATTGATCGTCACCGTGGCTGCCCCCGACGTTCCTGTCTCATCCGTTACCTCGTAGGTAAAACTGTCAGCACCAGAGTAATCGGGATGTGGCGTATAGAGAAAGATCCCGTCGGGAGCCATGTTCAGCACTCCATGAACCGGCTGGACCAACACCGCAACAGTGGCATTTTCCCCCACCACATCATTCGCAAGCACACCACCGACACCCTCCTCGCCCTGCGTCACAAGGATGTCATCAAAATAAACATCAATCTCTTCATTAGCGCGACTCGTCCCTGCCGTATAGGCCCCTAGTGAAATCGTATGATTCCCTGCCTGCAGCGACACATCGATACTGGCGTTCTGCCACCCGGAATCACCCCCGTTGTTGATATGCACGAGTGAATCATTTTCGTCGTCCCCGTAACGAACACCATTAAGCTCAAGAACCGCCTCTCCAAATTCGCCTTGCTCCAGGGCGTCCGAGGTTACAAGCCGGTAACGAAAACTAACCTCCAGAACAGCGGGAGATGCCAGTGTAAAACTCTGTGTAAACGCACCCGAGGTAGCAGTCGGCCCTTGCACGAACCGGTTGTCCAGGCCCCCGATCGTGACGTGAAGGCCCGCTCCCGCGAAACCGCCCGTCGCATCCACGATCCCGGCCGCATAATCCGGCTGGACGGTTCCGAAGGGGTCATCCACGAAAACGAATCCGCCCGAGACTCCACCTCCCCCCTCAAGGCTGATATCAAGCCCTGCGTCTGAACTTCCGAGGCTGCCCTGGTGAACCTCCACCGCCACGGTGTTGACCCCCGCGACCAGCAACCCCGCTACATTCAGCTCCACATTATTATAGATGGATTCATTCCCTCCCTCCGCCAGGGTGTTCGAGTTGATCTCACCATCGGGCATGTAGAGCGATCCTGCCTCTGTGCCGTTGATGTAGATCACGCACCCGTCATCGACGGCCAGTCTGGCAATCCAGTTCTCCACCACCGCCTCCTCCGCCGTCAGCATGAAGGTGTTGCGAAAAAGGTAGGTTGTAACAATGTTCTGACCGTTCGGGCCCTCCCCGATCCCTTCAAGGAGATTCCCGGTGTCCGCGGGAAACACCTCCACGGTGCCTCCCTGCAAGGGTAACGGAGCGGATCTCCACGGTCCGACCGTGGAAGAAGCCACCTCGAAGCCCTCACTGTTCCATGCCCGACCAGCACCGTCCACCGGATAGACGTCATCCGCTCCGAGTTGGTTCTCCATCCGGTCAAGATAATCCCAGTCGCCCTCGAACACTGGCACAACCGTTCCCTGATCATCGTCGAAATCAGCCGATATGACAGGGCCCGCCAACGTGTTCAGGACGACATCCTCGGCTGCATTGTACTGATCATCCACTGCCTCCGGGATTGCGAGGGTCGTACCTGCGAGCAGCGAGGCGAAAAGCACCAAACCGACCCGAAGAGTCGTCAGCGGTTTGAAGGGGGGCGGCGAGGAGTTCTCCATCTAGTTACAGTGGGGGCTGGACGATCTTCCGATCGGTCCGAACTGTGGGCCACATATTAGCCCCGCACCCATCCCCCGGTCAACACGCGGGAATCCATCTCTCTTCTCCCAAGTCACAACCCACTCGAGAATTCGCTCAACCGCTCCCCCGCCCGGGTTACCAGTTTTACGGTCAAGGTTTCCTTTCCGGTCTCGAGGCGACGTGGGCTTGTCGAAGCAGGAGGACCGCGGGGTGGCGGCTCTGCTCTCCCTTCATTCAGAGGCCCACCATTTTCCGGACCTCCCTCTCCGCCACATGGCACGCGAGGTCGGCGTCATCCCTATTTCACCATGCTCAGGCGGACACACATCCAGCTCCCTTGCCTCACAATGTTTTTCCCTGTTCAGATTTTTCCCTGTTCTTCCGCAGACCCCTTGCCAAAGGTAACCCCGTAAGATGCCCGAGTTTAACACCATCGCCCTCGTCCTCCTGGTCGCCCTGCTGCTTCTCTGGAATCTCGATTTCTTTGCAACCCTCCTCAACCTGGGCTCCCTCAAACCGGAACTTCCCGAGGAGTTCGCCAGCGTGTACGACGCTGAGAAGTATGCGAAGTCACAGGATTACACGCGGGCTCATTCCAGGTTCGGGATCATTTCCTCCATCGTTTCCCTGACCATCCTCTTGAGCTTCTGGTTCTTCGGCGGCTTCGGCTGGCTGGATTCTTGGACGCGCTCGTTCGGTTGGGGAGAGGTCTCCACCGGCCTTCTCTTCGTCTTCGCACTCCTCTTGGGGAACTACCTCTGCAACCTCCCATTCACCATCTACGACACCTTTGTTCTCGAGGAGCGCTTCGGCTTCAACAAGACCACGCGCAAGACCTTCGCCATAGACCAGTGCAAGTCTGTCCTGCTCATGACTCTTATCGGCATTCCTCTCCTCGCCGGCATCCTGCTCATCTTTCATCACGTCCCGGGCGCGTGGTTCTGGGCGTGGCTCACATTCAGCGGCTTCGTCCTGGCCCTCACCTATCTCGCACCCTCGATCATCATGCCCCTTTTCAACAAGTTCGAACCGATGCAGGACGGCGAGCTCAAGGAGGCGATTTACCAGATGGCCAGGGAGTGCGCATTTCCGTTGACCGAAATCACCGTCATGGACGGCTCCCGACGTTCTGCCAAATCCAACGCTTTCTTCATGGGCTTTGGGAAAAACAAGAAAATCGCCCTCTACGATACCCTTGTTGAGAATCACTCCACCGAAGAGCTTGTCGCCGTCCTTGCACACGAAATCGGCCACTTCAAACGCAAACACATCATCCAGCGCATCGCGCTTTCCATCCTGCAGTTCGGCATCCTTTTCTACCTGCTCGGTCATATCGTCAACCCGGAGAGCATGTTTGCCCAGAATCTCTTCGCCGCCTTCGGGATACCGGTGGAACACATCTCTCCGCATGTCGGGCTCATCTTCTTCAGCATTCTCTTCAGCCCCGTAAGCCGCTGCCTTGGCATTCTTCTCAATGCATGGTCCCGCAAGCACGAGTTCGAGGCCGATGCCTATGCCGCAGAGGCGCAGAAGACACCCGACCATCTCATTACCGCGCTGAAGAAACTTTCCGCCGACAATCTCTCCAACCTGACTCCCCACCCCCTGCGGGTCACCCTCGACTACTCACACCCGCCCGTTCTCACTCGGATTGAGGCCCTCCGGAACGCTCCGCTGGATTCCGTTACATGAACAAGGCTGTCTTGACTCATCTGGGATCCGCCATCGCAGGAGTCCTCGTTCTCCTCTTCATCCCGGGCGTCTCAAAACGCCTTTTTCATGACAAAGGGACCATCCCTCATCTCTCAATCCCTCCCCATAAATCCACTCGTTCATCTGCACGCCCTTCAGGTGACGCTCAACCTTCTCCATCGCGGAACGCCCCGGAAGAGCAACCGGGGAAGGACAGCCTCGAAGCGCTGCTCGCTATCGCAGACATCAGGATTCCCTCCCGCCCGGAACTAGAATCATACCTAGCTGCCAACAACCATCCGGCTGAGGGATATCTGGCAGCAGGAATGATCCTGCAGGATTCCGGCCTCATGCGAGAAGCGCTCACCCGGGATTCCTCCAACCCTCACATTCTCTTTGCTCTCGCCTCCCGAGACGAATTTCCAGCCGCCGATCGTATCGAATGGGCCCGGCAACTCCAGGAAGAGCAACCCCGAAACTCACTCGCTTCCTATCTCCTTGCCTCTCTCACATGGAATGACCGCTCCAAGGATTCAAGTCTTCAGTCTCTCGTGAAGATCGACATTCGGCAGGGCTTCCAGAGCTTTACCTCCGAATCAATGGTCGCGCTCAATGACGCCCTTCGTGGAACTGGCTGCAATCCCGGTGGCGCAGCACTCTATGCCACCATGGCTGTAGATCTTCCTCACCTTGTCCCCTTGCTAGCCTTGAGCAGAAACCTGCAGGAGCACGCAAAACAGGCGGCTCCCCGGGAAGCCGCCCTGGCAAGACAAAGCAATGCCACCCTCGGTTCGTTACTTGCCGGCGAAGGAGACCTTCTTTCGAAACTCGTCGGCCTTTCCATCCAGAATAATGCCTATACGGGCCTTCCAACGGATGGCCCCTTGCCCCTCGCCGGAGTCGAACCGAAAGCACTCCAACTCTCCATCGAGCAAAGCCGAAATCATATCCGTGAACTCTCCAAGGCAACTGAAGCCCTCCACACCTCGCCAGAACTGGTCGAAGGATACGCCACGCGTGCGCTGGTTCTTGGTGAAATAGAGGCCCTCCGGTGGCTGAATGCCCGCACCACTCCTCCCAGCGGGTAAGAAATCCCGGGACCCGGCAGGCACAATTCAGGCCTCCCCCTTCAGCGGCACCGCAATCGCCTGGCATTCCTTTTCCCACCCCGGAAAATTCCATGTATTGGGAAAGCCCCGGCATTGTTCCGGCTTCACCTCGTGGATACGGCACTTGTCATCCTGCAACATGACACACTCCGTGCTCCCTTCCTTATCTACAAGGGAAAGCCCGGTCCGATTAGCCCGGATGCGGGTAAACTCCTGCACGAATTCATGTTCTTCCATTCCAAGAAAACCAGCGATCCGGCTGACCTCCTCTTCTTCCACATTTACGTCGCCAGGCCAACGGCAGCATGCCGTGCAGCGCTGGCACACATAGTGATAAGCTGGTTTAGCCGACATGCGAAAGTCTGGGGAGTGGCGGAACAAAAAGCCAAAGATTGCACCGTGTCAACGCCGGCCGATTGTCACGCTCGCGCCCTCCTCATTGACGGAGCAGCCCAGGTCGCAAGAGATCGCCGGACGCGCCTCTAGCGACTTGCGTAGGCCGCACCCTGAACGGTGATCTGGTCGTAATACTTCTTCACCTTGGCCTGGAACCCACGCCACTTCCGACCGGGTTTGCCATTATCGAGAAGAAAGTGAGGACAATTCTTATGGGGCGGATTCATTCCATACCTCGGCCAGTGATAGTGGGGAACCACCTTGGAAAGAGGAATGCCGTGCTTGTGCATCAGGTATGCCGCGAGTTTGGCGGTTCGGTCCACCGTATGCATGCGGCTGTTACCGGGATGTTCACACATCTCAATCCCGATGGAGTACTTGTTCCCGGGGCCGTCAAAATCGGCATGCCGCCCCGTGATATTGGTGGGCAGGTGCTGTACCGCGACTTTCTCGTCGATCGTGTAGTGCCACGAGAGTTTCCCTAGCTTGCTTCGTTTCAGGGCGAGTGAGTGTCGCCAGGGGTCGGCACCCTTACTCCAGTTCTGAGTGCTGTGGATCGTGATGTAGCGGGGCTTCATCGTCCGCTGGCCGCGGCGCCCCTTTGCGCTCTTGGGAAGGTAATCGCGGTGAACCTTTACCTCGGCATACAGGGAGGAAGGAGCTTTTCGCGGCACAGCCCGGGACACGACCGCAGTTGGAGCGACCGCGCCTCCTTGGAAGGATCTTCCAGGAGCCACCCTGACCGGCTGGAGACCCCGTCCAACGTTTGGATAGTAGTAAAGTGGGTTTCCCCCAAAGTTTGCCCCCGTGTAGGAGCCCCCGGCGCCGATCCGAGCGGCAGTCCTCCCGGAGTCGCCCGACCCGGCGCATCCGACGATCACCAAGAGTAAGGCAGACAGTGCTGAAGTCTTCAGTGAAGACTGGAAGAATCTCCCCATAGGTAAAATATCAACAGGTTATTACCAAAGCTAGCGAGTTATTTACAATTGTGAAGATCTAAGTTGCCTCGATGCCCCTTAGATGGCTCGTTGCCCACCGAATCAGCTCGGATTCTTCAGCATCGACGATTGATTCCCCGGCGGACGTTCTTGAATTCGCCTGGCACCATTGTGCTTTCGAGCAACAACCCTCCCCCTCTTCGGCCCGCACGCCACTCGCCCTTGGTCCCACTGCCCCACCCGCTCATGCCTTTCTGGCAGCACTTGTGGCCCGGCGGGGCGGGGAGTCAAACCGACTCTGGTTACTCGGAAGCTCTGCCCGGCACAGGGAGCGACTCTCGGTCGAACTGCGAGGCTGGGGCCTGGAGGCGGTTGCGCTCCCTGACCCTCCCCTGAAAGATTTCGAGACCGAACTGGCTGATCCCGACAGGGACGCTGAGCGCCTCGCCTGCTTCCAGAAACTTCATCTCACCCAGGCTGCCGGAGCACCGGTGCTCTGTATCGCTTCTGCTGAGGCATTCTCCCACCCCGCTCCGGTCCCGGATGAATTTCGATCCGCCTTCCAACTGCTGGAAGTTGGTTCCGAGCACGACCCTGACCAACTCAGGGAAACGCTTCTGGCGGCCGGGCTCGAAGAAGTCCCTCAGGTCCATGCCCGCCAGCAGTTTGCCCGCCGGGGGGGAATCATCGATGTCTTCCCCATACAGGCTCCCGTTCCTCTCCGGCTGGAGTTCTTCGATCGCGAACTCGAATCCCTTCGCGAGTTTGACCTTGATTCACAAATTTCCATTCGTCGCCTCAAGGACGTTGAGTTGATCCTCACGTCTCCGATCCTGTCGGGGCGTCTGTCCGACTGGTTCCGGGCCGGCGACACCATTCTCGGGCTCCACGAGGGCGTTCCGAACGCGGACTATTACTTCACCGACAGTCCCGTCGACAGTGAAGCCAGCCTCGAAGCCTATGGAACGCCCTTTGCCCACTTCGACGCCGGAGACTTCATCCTCCACGAGACACAGCAAAGCACGGTCTTTCACCACATCACCGACTGGATCAACAATGGGTGGACGGTATGCATCGCTGCACCAAGCGATGGAGAGCGGGAACGCTTCCGGGAGCTGAGCGGAACCCACATTCCCGAAGCGGGCTATCACTTCCTCGATCTCCCTCTCGCGGAAGGATTCGTTTTTCGCTCCGCCAGGTTGGCAGTCCTCTCTCTGGCCGAACTCCTCGGACGCTATCCCACCGGTGCCCAACCAACCCGCACACAGCGACTTGAGAAAGTCCGCAAGCATTCTGCCGCTACCGAACTCGACCAACTCAACGAGGGGGACCTCGTCGTGCACGCCGACTACGGAATCGGCCGTTACCGGGGCCTCTCCACCAGCGAGGAGGGCGAGGAGGAACTCTCCGTCGAATATCGTGATGGAAGCACCCTTCACGTGCCCATTGATCAGGGGCACCTCCTTTCCCGTTATGTCGGGGTGGGAGGAAAGGATCCTCTGCTGAGCCGTCTCGGAGACGGCCGATGGAGCAAGGTGCGTAAATCGGCTGAATCTGCGATCATGGATTACGCAGCACGCCTGCTCCGCACCCATGCGGAACGCGAAGCACAGCGTGGGAAGGCTCACCCTCCCGATACCAAGTGGATGTGGGAATTCGAAAACTCATTCCCTTACACCGAAACCCCGGACCAGCTTCGGGCCATTTCGGAGACCAAGGCGGACATGGAGTCCGAGCAACCGATGGACCGCCTCATCTGCGGAGATGTCGGGTTTGGAAAAACCGAAGTGGCGCTCCGGGCCGCTTTCAAGGCTGTAACAGGCGGCGCACAGGTCGCCATGCTGGTCCCCACCACCGTCCTTGCCGAACAGCACTGGCGCACCTTCAGGGAACGCATTAGCGAGTTCCCCATCCGGATTGACCTCCTCAGCCGGTTCCGCAAACCACATCAGATCGCCGATACCGTCGAGGGAATCGCGAATGGCAATGTCGATATCGTGATCGGAACCCACCGCCTTCTTTCCGGAGACATCTCCTTCCACAATCTCGGGCTCGCCATCGTAGACGAGGAGCAACGCTTCGGGGTAAAGCATAAGGAGCAGTTCAAGGAACGCTTTCACCAGATCGATCTCCTCACCCTGTCCGCCACTCCCATCCCGCGGACTCTCTACTTCTCTCTCATGGGGGTGCGGGACATGTCGACCATCGACACACCTCCCCCAAACCGCATTCCGGTCCATACCTCGGTGTGCTCCTACGACGAGCGCGTCATTCGTGACAGTGTCCGCCGCGAACTGGAACGGGAGGGCCAGGTGTTTTTCCTGCACAACCGCGTCCAAAGCATCGAAATGGTCAGGAAACGGCTGCAGGAACTCGTGCCGGAAGCCCGCATTCTGATCGGCCACGGACAGATGGCCCGCGAGGACCTTGAGAAGGTGATGCACTCTTTTGTCGCTGGGCAGGGAGATGTCCTCCTCTCGACGACCATCATCGAAAGTGGCATCGACATTCCGAATGCCAATACCATCCTTATCGACCGGGCCGACCGCTTTGGTCTCGCCGATCTCTATCAGCTCCGGGGACGGGTCGGCCGGGCAACCAGACGAGCCTACGCCATCCTCATGCTACCCCGGGAACAGGTTTCCACCGGAGACGCGAAAAAACGCGTGAGTGCGATCAAGCAGTACACCGCCCTCGGATCGGGTTTCAAGATCGCCATGAGGGATCTCGAGATACGGGGTGCCGGCAACCTGCTGGGAACCCGTCAGTCAGGCCACATTGCAGCCGTGGGATTCGATCTCTACTGCCAGCTTCTTCGCCAGTCTGTCGAGCAGCTCTGTGGCCGGAAAGTCCAACGAAGGGCGGACGTCGTCCTGCGGGCAGACTTCCTCGCCTTCTCCGAATCCAGATACGAAGAGTCTAACAAGGAATGCCTCCCGGTCTATATACCCGCATCCTACGTCAAGGAAGGAAAGGCCCGGATGGCCGCCTACCGGGAACTCGCCAGCCTCGCGAACCAGGATGATCTGCGCAGTTATGAGGAGCGCTTGCGAGATCGCTTCGGCCGCCTTCCCGACCCGGCCCGTAATCTGATCGAAGTGAGCCGCCTGCGCCTCGAAGCAGCAGCCGCCGGAGCGGAAATGGTCGAAATTCGGGGCGACCGCCTCATGATTCAGAGAAATGGAGGATATCTCATGCTTGCGGACCGCCATTTTCCCCGCTTGAGATCGACAGGTTCCATTACTATGCTCCGGGAAGCAGTTGAATGGATCGAGACCCTTAACACGCCATGAAATACCTTCTCTCCGCGCTACTCCTCGTGGCGGCTCCCCTCACCGCCGCTCCGGTCCCGCTCATCAAGACGGCCGCTACCGTCAACGGCAAGCTCATCAGCACCCGCGAGGTCGAGCAGACCCTTGCCCCCGCCGCCGCCGCACTGGTGGCGAAGTATCCCCGCCGCGGCGAGCAGTTCAGGAAAGCCCTCGCAGAAGCCCGCGAGGAAGCTCTGGATCAACTCATCGAGCACAAGCTCGTGCTCAGCAGTCTTGAGGAGAAGAAGCTCCAGATTCCCGACCATATCGTGAAGCAGGACGTTGACAGGTTCATCCGTCGCAATTTCGACGGAGACGAGAGCGAGTTTCGGAAGTTTCTGACAGCAAGCAGGATGACCCGACGGGAATTCGAAAAGTCCCAGCAGGAAAAAATGCTCGTACAGGCGTTCAAGAGCGAGAAGTTCAAGGACGTCGCCCCCGCCACGGAAGCCGAAATGAAGACGCGCTATAAGGAACGCGCCGGAGCCCTGCGGGACCAGACCAAGGACAGAATCACCTTCCGCAAGATCTATATTCCCGCCGTGGACCGCAACAACCCCCTTGCAAACTTGGAGGACCAGCTGTCCCTCGCCGAAAAACTGTGCAAAGAAGTCAAGGAGGGCGCAGACTTCGGAACCACCGCTCAGGCTCACTCCGCAGGTGCCTTCGCCACGAAAGGCGGCCTCTGGGAAAACACGACCCGCTCCGACCTTGAAGTCGGCTTTGCAGATATCATATTTGAAATCCCGGAGGGCTCCATCGTGGGGCCTCTCAAGGACAAGCTTGGCTTCACCATCGTGAAGGTGGAGAAGGTCGTCCATGGCCCGCACCCCCCTTTTGACAAGGAGATGCGGGAACGAATGCGCAACGAGGTCGAGATCGAAAAGCGTTCCGCCCGCTACGCGGACTGGATCAAGATCCTCAAGCGCACCGCCATCATCCGGCGCAAAGCCTAGGCCCGCCGGTGCGTTATACAGAAGCACCATGCACATCGCCGTCTACGCCGGGAGCTTTGACCCTCCTACCAACGGACACCTCTGGATGATCCAAAGGGGCCTGGAGCTTTTCGATCGCCTGACCGTCGCGATTGGCACAAATCCCGGGAAACGCTACAGCTTCAGCGTGGAGGAGAGACTGGAACTCCTCCGGGCCTCCGTGCCCTCTTGCGAGCGACTCACCATCGCGCACTTCGACAACCGCTATCTGGTGGACTATGCCAAGGAGCAGGACGCAGCCTACATCCTGCGCGGAGTGCGCACGGCTGATGACTACGAATACGAGCGGGTAATGCGGCACATCAATGCCGACCTGGCCCCCGAAATAACCACCGTGTTTCTCATGCCGCCCCGGGACATTGCGGAACTCAGTTCCAGTATGATCAAGGGGCTCATCGGTCCCGATGGTTGGGAGGAAACCGTACGCCGCTATGTCCCCTCGCCGGTCTTTGAGGCCCTCGAGAAGGAAGGAGGGCTCTGAGATTCCGGCATGCTGCGTTCGACATTCACAGCAGTAAGAGCCCCTACCCCGCACTCGATTCATGCAGACACTCGCCATCGCGCTCGGCGCTCTCGTCCTCTACCTCGTAGCCTATCACACCTACGGCAAGTTTCTTGCGAGAAGGATCTTCAAGCTCGACCCAGACGCGAGGGTTCCCTCCATCGAAATGGAGGACGGCACGGATTATGTCCCCACCAGAAAGGGGGTTATTTTCGGCCACCACTTTACCAGCATTGCGGGCACGGGCCCAATCGTTGGACCTGCCCTGGCAGTCATCTGGGGCTGGGTGCCGGCCCTCCTCTGGGTCCTCTTCGGCTCCATTCTGATCGGAGCCGTCCATGACTTCGGGGCCCTCGTCGTCTCCATCCGCAACCGGGGCCAGACCGTCGGAGACATTGCGGGGCGCGTGCTCAGCAAGCGAACTCGAATCCTCTTTCTCTCCATCCTCGCCCTTGCCCTCACAATCGTCCTTGCAATCTTTGGACTGGTAATCGCCGCCGTTTTCAAAATGTTCCCGGCAGCGATCCTCCCCTGTCTCGTCCAGATCCCGATCGCTCTCCTTATCGGCCTCTACCTGCACCGTCGCGGGGTCAATCTCGTCCTTCCCTCGATACTCACGCTCGGTCTTATGTACCTCGCCGTCGCCTTCGGCAACGTCGGGATTCTGGGCGAGGTCAACAGCTGGCTCGCTGGCCAGTCGATCATGTGGTGGGTGGTCGCCCTTCTCGTATACTCCTACATCGCCTCCGTTCTCCCCGTCTGGACTCTCCTCCAGCCCAGGGACTTCATCAATTCACTTCAACTCATCTCCACCCTCGGACTGGTCGTCCTCGGCCTCCTCATTGCGGGCCTGCTTGGCGGCAGCCCGGTTGGGGAGGGACCTCGGCAGTCTCTCGAGATCGTCGCCCCCGCCTTCCGCTCCGTTCCGGATGCCCCGTGGCTCTTTCCCTTTCTTTTCATCACGATTGCCTGCGGAGCCGTCTCGGGATTTCACTGCCTCGTATCCTCAGGCACTTCCTCCAAACAGATCAGGTGCGAGACGGATGCCCAGTTCGTGGGCTACGGATCCATGTTGACCGAGGGATTCCTGGCTACTCTGGTCATTCTCGCCTGCGTCGCAGGAATAGGACTGGTTGTCAGTGAGGTGATGCTCGACACCGAGACCCACAAGGTCGTCAAGACCGGCAAGGTGGTGACCGGCAGCGAGGCCTACCTCAACCGCTACGGGTCGTGGGGTATGGCTGGAGGGTTGCCGGAGAAGATCGGGGCTTTTGTGGAGGGGGCAGCCAATTTCCTCGGCACACTCGGCCTTGCCTCCGTATTCGCGGTCGCTCTTATGGGCGTTTTCGTGGCCTCTTTCGCGGCTACTACCCTGGACACCGCTTGCCGCCTCCAGCGCTATGTCATCCAGGAACTTGCCTCCACCTTTGCGCCCCGGTCATTTTCCACCGAACACGGAAATCCCCAGACAAACTCTCCGGCGCATGCCTCCGGGAACAGGAAAGGCGCCCGGCGCCTCTCCTGGAATCCCCTCACGTGGCTTACGAACAAGCACGGCGCCACCATTTTCGCAATCATGGTGGCGGGCTGGCTGGCCTCCATGCCTGGAGCCCCCGGAAAACCTCCCGGCACAGGAGGCCTCCTTCTCTGGCCGCTTTTCGGGGCAACGAACCAGCTCCTCGCCGGACTCGCCTTTCTTGTCATTGCCTTCTGGCTCTGGCGGAGAGCTTTGCCGGTCTGGTTCATCATTCCGCCCACTATCCTGATGCTCCTGCTTCCCGGCATCGCGATGGGAATAAAGGTCAGCGAGTTCTTCCAAGGAGCACAGTATCTCCTCGCCACAATGGGTCTGGCCACCATCGCACTTCAGCTATGGATCATCTTTGAGGCGGTAATAGCCTGGCCGAGGGCAAAAGGTGCCCTCGAAGACCTTTCCGGTGCTACGGAATCGCTCCCCCCGGGAGGACGTAGTTGCTAATTGTGAGTCCTAGGATCCGGGAAACACGCGGGAAGCGGGCCCGGTTATCGCTGGATCAGCGCCCTGGCCTCCACTGTCCGGCTTCCTACCACGCGCTCCCCACCCGCCACTCTTCCAGCAGTTCCTGGGGACAATCATCCAGGAAACGAGAAGGACGCTGGATCACATCACCGGAATAGCTCTTGGGATTGATCTGCGGATAAGTGAGGTAGAGTTCGTCCCTGGCCCGGGTAATCGCCACGTAAAAGAGACGGCGTTCCTCCTCCAGCATGTATTCATCATCCGCATCGAGCACCCGGCCGTTCGGGAACATCCCATCCGTCAGGGATATCACGAAGACAATCTTCCACTCCAGCCCCTTGGCCTGATGCACTGAAGAGAGCGTCACCTGCTCCCTGTCCAGTTCCTCCCTGCTTCCACTGGGGTCACCATCCACTGCCGACATCAGGGAAAGTTGCGCGAGGCACTCCAGAATATCGTCAAAGCGATCGGCATAGCTCATCAACTCCTCCAGGTCGGAACGTCGGTTCTCATAGTTGTCAAAGGACTCCCGCATGACCTCGTCATAAACACCCTCCAGGATACTGAAGATCATCTCGGAGGGTCGCGCGAACCCCTCTTCTGTTACCAGTTCGTCGAGCGTATGCCCGAGTTGCTCCCAGTGGCTGAACGACTTCTTTGGCACCGTCAAACTCTCCAGGATTTCCGAGAAACAGGCTGGAGGTTCTTCTGAAGCGGCCCATTCCGTGGCTAACCATCCCCGCCAGAGCTTGTCGGCATTCTTTCCACCGATCCCCGGCAGGAGACTCACCATTCGCTTGAAACTCACCTCGTCCCTCCGGTTCGTCACGAAACGCAGGAAGGCGGCCACATCCTTGATATGAGCCTGCTCAAAAAATCGAAGGCCACTCGTGATCTGGAAGGGAATGCCACGGTTTCGCAGCTCCATCTGCAACGTCATGCTCTGGTGGTGCGCCCGGTAGAGGACCGCAACGTCCTCGAGCTCGACCCCTTCGTCCCGTAATTCCAGGATACGCTGGGCCACGAAGTGCGCCTGCGCGTTCGGGTCTTCCAGCGGAACCAGAGCCGGCATCATCGCCCCGCCCTCCCGGGCTGCCTGCAAATCCTTCTCAAAGCGGTGACGGTTGGCCTTGATGGCGGCATTGGACAGATCGAGAATCTCAGGCACGCTCCGGTAGTTCCTTTCAATCCGGTAGACTTCCGCCTTGGGATACCGCTCGGGAAAGCTCAGGATATTGTCCATGTCGGCCCCTCTCCAGGAGTAGATCGACTGCGCGTCATCCCCGACGACCATGAGGCTCTGGTGCTCGCCAACGAGGAGATCCACCAACTCACTCTGCACATGGTTCGTATCCTGGAACTCATCGACCAGGACGTATTGAAAACGCTTCCGGTAGAGACCACGAAGCTCGTCGTTACCCTGAAGGAGTTGCAGGGTAAGAACGAGAAGGTCATCAAAATCCATCGAATTGATCTGACGCTTCTTCTGTCGGTAGCGCTTCTCCACCCTGGAGATTTCCTCAGCCCACTCCTCGAAGTAGGGATAACGCGTTTCCAGGAGATCCTCCAGGGTCACCCCGGTATTCTCGATCAGGCTGAACATCGAAATGAGGACATCCGGCTTCGGGAAACGCCGGACCGAAGTGTCGATTTCACACTCCGCAATCACAGTATTCATCAGCGATTTCTGGTCATCCCGATCCATGATTGAGAAGGACTTGGTAAACCCGACCTCTTCCGCATGTCGACGCAGGATACGATTACCTACCGAGTGGAACGTGCCCCCCCACATTTCGCTGATATCACGTGGGACAAGAGCCCGCACCCGCTCTAGCATCTCCTTGGCCGCCTTGTTTGTAAAAGTAAGGAGAAGGATGTTGCGAGGCTCGACCCCCTTGTCCAGGAGGTAGGCTACCCGGTAGGTCAGCGTTCGGGTCTTTCCGGAACCCGCACCAGCGATCACGAGAACCGGGCCTGGCGGAGACGACACGGCCGCGAGCTGCTGTTCATTCAGCTCCTCCCCGTAATCAATCCCGGAGGCTCCGTCGCTGGCCGGACGCTGTAACGTATACTCGCGCGCCATGGTTGCAACTTACCCTCCCTCGGACCCTTTCGCATCGATTGCCGCGGCATGCTCCCTGAATTTCTGCAACTCACGTTTCACGACCGGAAGAAGGATGTAGAGCCCTATCAAGTTGGGGATCACCATTGCGAAAAAGAGCGCATCGGAAAGATTGAGGATATTCCCCAGCGAAGCCGCTGAACCAATCACGACGCACAGGCAGAAAACAACCTTGTAACCCAGCGCGACCGCCCGGTTTCCACCGGTGAGGAATCCGAGCGCCTGCTCCCCGTAATAGGACCAGGTGATCATGGTGGAAAACGCGAAGAGGAAGACCGCTGCCGCAAGTACCATCGGGAACCATCCAATCACGCCCTTGAAGGCCTGCGAAGTCAGCCAGATACCGCCGCTCGTCCCCCCCCGCTCGGTAAGCTCCTTCAGGCGAACCCAGCCGGAGTCGCCCGTTTCAGGATTACTTACCCTCGCCCAGGTCACTTCGCGGGTGTCCTCTTTGCCATCATCTCTGGTAAAGCTTTCCTTTTCGATCGTCACCTTGCCGCCCTCCTTGAGCTTTTCGACTTCGCTCTCTCTCCTTGAAGGTGCCGCTCTCATGACCACGCCCGCTTTACCTGCCGCATGAACGCCCTTCTCATCCTCCAGTTCGCTGACTGACCCTGCGATGATCCAACCCGCCTTCCCCGAGTCCTTTGCGGTCACTTTCTGCCACTTCTCATCCACCTTCAGCATCTGCCCCTTACCGTAGGCGACTATTTCCAACGCGTTGGCATCCGGTCCCTTCCGCAACATCGCCGACTCACCAGCCACGTCCGCATTCACCTTCCACATTCCGGTCACCACAATGACCAGCGCGGTCATGGTGCACACCACAACCGTATCCACAAACGGTTCCAGAAGCGCAACCACTCCCTCACTGGCCGGTTTCTCAGTCCTTACCGCCGAATGCGCAATCGCTGCGGATCCGACACCTGCCTCGTTCGAGAAGACTCCACGCCTGATACCCTGAATCAGGGCCACGATAAATCCACCAGTCGCCCCACCAGCGGCCGCACTCGGCGAGAAGGCCTCCTTGACGATTGTTCCCAGAGCACCCGGAACATCGCCCGCATGGGACAACAGCACGACAATACAGGCCAGAATATAGACCGCGCACATCAAGGGGACCAGGAACTCCGTGACGCGGGCAATCCATACGATGCCGCCAATGATCACCGTCCCAACCAGGACGGCCACCAGTGCCCCGAACATCCACGCCGAGTCCTCACCCTGGAAAATGTTGAAAGTTTCCGAGACCTGGGCATGCGCCTGGTTGATCTGGAACATGTTGCCAGCGCCCAGCGCTCCTCCGATGCAGGCTACCGCAAAGATGATGGCCAGGACCATTCCCAAGCCTCCAAGCCCCTTCTCCTTCAGGCCGTCTCGAAGATAAAACATCCCACCACCCTGAACCGTCCCATCTTCCGCCACTTTGCGGTATTTGACCCCCAGGGTGCACTCAGTGAACTTGGAGGTCATTCCCAGGAACCCCATGACGATCATCCAAAGAACTGCCCCGGGTCCCCCGATCCCAATCGCAAGGGCCACACCGGCAATGTTCCCGAGACCAACCGTCCCCGAAAGCGCCGTTGCCAGGGCCTGAAAATGCGTAATACGCCCCGGGGCGTCCTTGCTCGAGTACTTCCCTCGGACCGTGCGCAGGGCGAGACCGAAGGCCCGCAGGTTGATGAACCGGAAATAGATGCTCAGGAAGAGAGCAGTGGCCGCGAGCATCACCAGGACCGCGGGAACCTCCGTGAAGGGGACCTTGAAGAAGATGATATTGGAGAAGAACTCCGAAATAGGCTTCATGCCCTTGTCAATCTTCTGCCCCACCGTTTGCTCTTCCGCCGCACCGGCCGACAGGACGGAAAGAAGCGACAGCAGGAGAGTCAGCAGAGGGAGAGGAGAGGCACGGCGAAGGGTCATGGGCACAAGCGACGGATCTTAGAGAGCATGGACAGGGCTCCAGAACCCGACAAGGCGGAAGGAGTATTTTGAATTCCAACAGGGGTATTTTAAAAAGTTTTTCCTCATCGACGCTCTCCTCTCCTCCCGCAAGGATCTCCGACGTTCATGCCCCCCCAAACAGCTGACCGGACCGCTCCCACCCGCTTCTCCGGGACGATTCCTCTCCTGCTCGTTCTCACCCTCCTCGGGGCAGCCGGTTACCTCACCTTTAAACGCTACGATCCCCCCGTGGTGGCTCCAGCTGACAGCCCGGCCGAGATCTTCTCGGCCGAACGTGCCTATCAACGGCTCCAGCGGCTTCTTCCTGACAGCAAGCCCCACCCCTCCGGCTCTCCCGCAAATGAGCGCCTCCGGCTTCGTTTACGAGGCGAACTCAGGGGCCTGGGACTCGATCCGGAGGAGAACGACCACTGGGTCTCCGCAGCGAGGGGGACCACCACGAGTCTCGTCCTCGTTCGAAATCTCGTTGCTGAGCTCCCCTCCGCCAACCCGGAACTGCCGGCGATTCTCCTATCCTGCCACTATGACTCTGTTCCCGCAGGTCCCGGTGCCAGCGACGACGGCGCGGCGGTCGCAGCTCTCCTCGAAGTTGCGGGGATCCTGATGCAGGAGCGTCCTCTTCCCCGGCCGGTGATTCTTCTCTTCACTGACGGCGAGGAACTCGGCCTTGATGGCGCACGCGGCTTCTGCCGCTTTAATGAAATGGCGGACCGGATTGGCATGGTCATGAACTTCGAGGCTCGTGGCTCCGCCGGAGGAAGCCTCATGTTTGAAACCTCGAAGGGAAACCGCTGGATGGTGGATCAGGTCTCACGCGCCCTGCCCCGCCCCATGAGCAGCTCGGCCCACGTATCCGTCTACCGCAAAATGCCGAATTCGTCCGACCTTACCATCTTCATGCGCCGGGGACTGCCGGGTATCAACTTCGCCTACATCGGACAGCCCAAGCACTACCACACACCCCTCGACAATCTCGAGAACCTCGACCAGCGCAGCCTGCAGCATCACGGGGAAAATGCCCTCGCCATGGTCCGGCAGCTCCTCAACTCGGACTGGCAAAACGCCTCCTCCAGCGAAGACGCTGTCTATACAGACATGGCAGCAACCTTCATCGTAGCGTGGCCTGCGAGCTGGGGACCTTGGTTTTCCTCCGCAATTTTCGTCGCCATGGCGCTCCCTTTCCTTCGCATCTGCTCAGAACGACGCTGGCGCGTGCTGGAACTTTCCCAGGGGGTCTCCTGTTGGATTCTTTGCCTTCTGATGGGCACCATTTCCGGTTGGCTCGCCGCCGTGGCCCTGCAGTCCCTCGGGGCCAGTCCGACCCTCTGGCCAGCCTCCATGCACTGGGACCTGCTCTTACCCTGCCTCGCCTCAGCCGTGGGAGTCCTTCTCACCATCTCCTTTATTCGCCCTCGTCCCGTCCTGCTCTTTTTCCAGCACGGTCTGGCGCTCGCCGCGGGAGCCCTCGCCCTCAGTGTCGTCGGAGCCGGGTTTTCCTACCTTCTTCTCATCCCCGCCTTTGTCGCAACGCTTGCCTCTCTATTCCTGCTGACCGGGAGAAACAAGGATCCCCTGACCCTGACCGTTGCATGCCTTCTCGTCGGGCTCGTGACAGTCCTCATTGCCGTTCCTTATTTGAAACAGCTTCCTGATGCTCTCGGCATATCGATCGCTTCACCTGTCCTCGCCGCACTGACCGCCCTGCTTCTGTTGCCCCTTGTTCCGCTCGCTGCTCCCCTGCCGAGGGTGATCCTGCGCCGAGGGACGCTGCTTCTGGCACTCGGAGCACTCACGACCGCGTCTCTGGCGCTGAAGTCCCCTCCATTCACGGAGAACTCACCCCAGCAGATCTCCCTGACCTACCTCGAGGAACTGGACGAGGAACGGGCTTACCTGTCCATGTCCCCCTGGGAAGGAGCCGTCCCGGTCGAACTGATCAAGGGACTGTCCGAAGTCCCGGATTCCGCAACCCTTCCCTATCGCATACCACGACCCGCTTACCTGTCTCCACCAGCAAGCCTGCCAATCCCGGAATTCGAGTTGCTCAACTGGAACAACGAGGACGGGGCGCAGAGCGCAAAGATCCGTCTCAACCCGACTCTACCCGCACAGGAAATTGTTGTTGGAGTGGAACAGCATCAGGAATTGCAGGGCATCACCGCTCTTGGAAACGCCCTGCCCCTGCCGGAATTCGACCGCTTCGGAAAACAGTGGCTCCGGTTCCGCGGAGTTCCCAAGGATGGACTCGAAATCATCCTCAAATGGGAGAGCAGCCCAACCCTTTCCTTTTCTCTCCTTGGGGTCACCCCGGGCCTTCCTCCCCACCTCAGCAAACTCCGCCGCTCACGGGATGCACTCCCCGGGTGCGCCGCTCATCTGGGCGACCGATCCATCGTACTCCGCGACATCCGTCTGGACTCTCCAGTTTTCTGAAGACACTTTCCCGCGACTCCCCCCGACACGCCCGGGAACCATTACGAGCCCGAGGGAACCTAGGCGGCCTTCGCCACGGCCTTTTGAAAGGTGATCTTCCCTTTATCCACCCGAGCCTCAATCATATCCCCCTCCCGGTAGAGGCCCTCGAGAACATCGGTGCTCAGGGGATCGAGGAGGGCCTTCTGAATGGCACGCTTGAGAGGACGCGCTCCGTAAACCGGGTCGTAACCCTGGTTGGCGATAAACTCCCGGGCTTCCGGCTGAATGGAAAGCCCTATACCCTGTCGGGCCAGGCGACCCCTCACTCGCTCAAGCTGTATGCTGACAATCTCACTGAGTTCGTCCCGGTCCAGACGGTCAAAGATCACAGTCTCATCCACCCGGTTCAGAAACTCGGGCCTGAAGTGCGCCCTCAACGCCTCGAGGACCTTGGCTTCCCGGGCACCCTCATCCTCTGATGCCACGATGAACTGACTTCCAAGGTTGGAGGTCATGATCAGGACCGTGTTTCGGAAATCCACCGTGCGCCCCTGGCCGTCAGTAATGCGTCCGTCATCAAGCACCTGCAGGAGGGCATTGAAGACATCCGGATGGGCCTTCTCAATCTCGTCAAAAAGAACCACTGAGTAGGGCTTCAGACGCACATATTCGCTCAATTGCCCACCTTCCTCATAGCCGACATAGCCGGGTGGCGCTCCGATCAACCGGGCGACACTGTGTTTTTCCATGTATTCCGTCATGTCGATACGAACCATCGCGCCTTCATCATCAAAGAGGAACTCAGCCAGCGCCTTGGAGAGCTCGGTCTTGCCAACCCCCGTCGGCCCGAGAAAGAGAAATGATCCGATCGGTCGGTTTTCGTCCTGCAGTCCGGCACGGGCGCGCCGGACGGCATTGGATACCGCATCGATGGCCGTGCGCTGTCCAATCACCCGCTCGCCCAGCCTCTTCTCCATCCGAACCAGTTTCGCACGCTCGCCCTCCTGCAGACGACTCACCGGAATCCCCGTCCAGGCCGCGACCACCTTGGCGACATCTTCCCCGGTGACCTCTTCCCTGAGCACATGCCCTTCGGACTGGAGCCCGGCCAGGCGTTTCTGTGCCTGCGCTAGGCTTCTCTCGGCATCTGGCAGCCCTCCGTAAGTCACTTCCGAGGCCCGGGCGAGGTCACCAATGCGTTGCGCCTGCTCCGCTTCTGTTCGGAGCTGCTCAACCTGCTTCTGGAAACTTCGCACCTCGTCGAGGATTTCCTTCTCATTACGCCACTGCGCCACCAGTCCGGAAGATTGCTCCTTCAGGCTGGCTATTTCTTCCAACACCTTCCCGAGTCGGGTCGCACTGTCCGGATCAGTCTCCTTCTCCAGTGCCTGCCGCTCCATCTCCAACTGCATCACCTGACGCTCGAACTGATCAATTTCAACTGGCATGGAATCCAGTTCGATCTTGAGCCGGGCAGCGGCCTCATCGACGAGATCTACCGCCTTGTCGGGCAGAAATCGGTCCGAGATATAGCGGTCACTCATTCCTGCAGCAGCCACCAGTGCCCCATCCTGAATACGAACCCCGTGGTGAAGCTCATAGCGCTCCTTCAGCCCACGCAAGATGGCCACGGTATCCTCCACCGACGGCTCGTCCACTTTCACGGGCTGAAAACGTCGCTCCAGGGCCGCATCCTTTTCCACATGCCTGCGGTATTCATCCAGCGTAGTCGCCCCAATCGTGTGCAGCTCGCCACGAGCGAGCTGGGGTTTGAGCAGGTTGGAGGCGTCGATCGCCCCTTCACTGCTTCCCGCCCCCACGATCGTGTGGAGCTCGTCAATAAAGAGCACGATTTCACCCTTCGCCTCGGTGACCTCCTTGAGAAAGGCCTTCAGGCGATCTTCGAACTCACCCCGGTATTTTGCCCCGGCAATCATGCCCCCAAGGTCCAGCGCGATGATGCGTTTGCCCTTCATTGAGTCGGGGACATCCCCGCTTACGATACGGCGGGCCATTCCTTCCACGATAGCGGTCTTGCCCGTGCCCGGCTCTCCAATAAGGACCGGGTTATTCTTGGTACGGCGAGACAGCACCTGGAGGACGCGACGGATCTCATCATCCCGACCGATGACAGGATCAATCCTGCCGGACCGGGCCAGGGACGTCAGGTCTGTTCCATATTTCTCCAGAGCCTGGTATTTTACCTCCGGGGCTTCGTCGCATACTGTCTGGCTTCCGCGCACGTCAACCAGTGCGGCATCCAGGGAGTCCCTCGAAACGCCGGCCTCTTCCAGAAGACGTCCGGCCGATGTATCCGCTTCCAGTGCACCCAGTAGGAAATGCTCCACGCTGAGATAGTCATCGCCGAGCTTCCCCCGCGCCTGATCAGCCGCATCCAGGGTGGCTCGCAATCCGTGACTGATCTGCGGCTGCACACTTGCTCCCCGCTGGCAGGGCTCCCGGTCCAGAGTGGAAATGATCTTCGCCTTCAGCGAGGTAAGATCCGCTCCGGCCTTCTCCAGGACGGGAGCTACAATTCCTCCTTCCTGCTGGAGCAACTCGAGAAGCACGTGCGCGGTCTTGAGCTCCGCATGGGCTGAAGCCGATGCCAGCTGCCTGGCGGACTGGAGCGCTTCCTGAAATTTGAGAGTAAGTTTGTCGAGACCCATGGCAGTCTCCTCGCAGGCTCCGGACCAGCCCTAGAACACATGAATAGCAGTCTCTTCACCCCCCAAGGTGACAAGATGGCCCGGTTTCTGCGACACCCTGACACGTCGATTTGTCCCGGATGGCCGTCTTGCTTCCCTCGCTCGAACCGGAGATCCTGCTGCCCATGACGACTCGTGAGCGGCTGTTCCTTATCACACCGGGAGTTCTTTTTCTGGTCGCCTTCGGGTCCTTCGAGCTCGGGCGTTTTGCGAGCCGCAAGGAGGCCGAGCGCAAGGTGACTGCCCTGAAGGAAGGCCTTGCACCTATAGCAGAGCTCCAGGATGACGCGACCCTGATCAAGACCATCAAGGCGCAGAACCTGAATGATCGCCGCTTTTCCTTTGCCAGTGTGATCGAGGGGGGCGGTGGTGCCGTCGTCCTGCCCTTCAATCCAGAATCCCCCGCCTGTGCAGTCATCCTGGAAGCTATCCGGGCGGCCGCCGATCACACACGCACCGTCCATGGCGCGGAAACCTCCCCCCTTCGCAGCCTCCGCCGCATCAACGAAGGTTCCCGGTTCTTCGAGGATACCCTCCGTGAACAGATCGACAGCCATCCCGCACTCTTCTGCACCGTCCCGCTGACCTCTGGGGGAGAGGTCCAGAGGATGGGATACCCTGACCTGCGGATTGAGCATGTGGAATCAGGCATCGTCGCCTACCTCGACCCCAAGCTTTACGAAGACAAGAATCGAGCATCCACGCTCCGTAGCTTTTACTATAAACTCGGATCTGAAGCCTCCAAGGTCAGCGGGAGGGCTCATCATCTCCTCCTTGGCTTCTCCCATGACGGGAAAGACGGCGCCTGGACCTTCCCCTCCTGGGAGCTGATCGATCTTGCTCACCTCGATGTGAAACTGAAGGCGGAATTTCAGGCATCCAACCGGGATCTCTATGAAGGGACATCCCCCCTCGCAGAATCCGCTCCGCTCTCCAGTGAGTAGCAAGGCTTGATCCCTACAATTGCACTTAAATTCCGTGCACCGAAGGGAAATCACACCTACTCTCCCTTCCGTGCCTTCCCAGTCTCCCCGCACCAGTGGCAGTGTCGCCATGGACGATTACCTCGAGCAGATCCTGCACCTGATCGAGGAAAAGGGATACGCCAGGCCGGTCGACATTTCCAAGCGCCTCCAGATATCCCAGGCCAGCGTCACCAACATGCTCCAGCGGCTGGATTCCGAGGGCCTTGTTAAACATGAGAAATACCGGGGAACGGTCCTTACCGGTGACGGAGAGCGAATCGCACAGGCAATCATCGACCGGCACAAACTCCTCACTGAATTTCTGCGCCTCTTCGATATCGATGAGGAAACCATCTACCGCGATGTTGAAGGCATGGAGCATCACGTTTCCCGCGCCACCCTCGCCGCCCTGCGCGCCGTTACTGAGACCCTGCGGGAAGTCCCCGACTTCCGTGAACGAGTTCTCTCCCGGTTGTCCGGGGCCTGATAGGGAAGCAGGATTCAACTTGTGAAGCCTATCTCCCCGGGATCAAATTGTCGCTGCAAGCCGGCCTTTCACCATGACTCCAAGATTCCTTCTCGCAGCCCTCTTCGTCATTCTTCCGGTCGGTGACCTGCTCGCCAGCACCCTGGCTCCGGTTGAAAAGGTTGAAGCACAACCTCTCATCGCACAATGCAAGCGTGTGAGCCAGGCCCTTGAGTTTGTGGGCAATCCACTCACTCCCATTCAGCAAAACGCGCTTTCAAGGGCGATGGGCGAGGAGAACCCCTCCAAGGTCGTCCGCGGAATCCAGGCCGTGCTCGACCCTCTTTGCCTTGTTGGTGTGACGATCAACCCGGAGTCTCGCGTCAAGGTCAGCCCCGGTCCTGCACGACCGCTTCTTGTCGAGGGCGGATGGTCGGTGTTCCTCGTCAAGGTCCGCAACGAGGCGGGGGTTACCGCACCCCTGCGTGCCATGAGCCCCAACGCCCGCAGCATGCACAACTCGCCCAAGGAGGAGCTCCGGGATCGCTGGCTCGACCTCTCAACCTTCGACAAGCAGCCGCTCACTCAAACCCTTGGTGGGTTGGAACTCGAATACCGCCTCCTCTCTCTCTACAGCCGGGATCGTGGGAAACGGGAGGCAAAGCTCCAGTTTGACGTAGGTCAGGGCACGCAGGACCTCGGCTTCCGCAATGAAGCGGACTTTCTCTTTACCTGCCTGCCTGCCCACGAGATCAAACTCGAAGTTCTCGATGAAAACGGCAAACCGACCACGGCCGCCTTTGAGATTCGCGACCAGCAGGGGCGGGTTTACCCATCCCAATCGAAACGGACTGCTCCCGACTTTGCCTTTCATCCGCAGATTTACAGGGCCGATAGCGAGTCCATTCGGCTTCCGGGCGGCACCTACACGATTAAAAACTATCGCGGGCCCGAGTCGCACGTGCAGGTCCGCAACATTGAGGTCGACGGGAACACCGAAAAACTATCCTTCAAGACCAGGCGGTGGATCGATCCTGCGCTGATGGGTTGGTGGTCCGGGGATCACCACATCCACGCCGCCGGCTGCGCACACTACAGTAATCCGACCGAGGGAGTGCACGCCCCCGACATGATGCGGCACTGCCTCGGCGAGGACCTGAAGGTCGGGTGCAACCTGACCTGGGGACCCTGCTTCGACTACCAGAAGCAATTCTTTACCGGTAGAAATGACAAGGTTTCCAGATACCCCTACCTCCTCCGCTATGACATCGAGGTCTCCGGATTTGGGTCCCATCAGAGCGGTCACCTCTGCCTGCTGCGGCTCAAGAATCAAATGTATCCGGGAGGCAACTCAAAACACCACTGGCCCAAACTATGCCTCAACACCCTGCGCTGGGCCAAGAAACAGGGCGCCCTTGCGGGCACGGCTCACTCGGGCTTCGGACTCTCCGTTCCCGGCAACGACTTGCCGAACTACAATCCACCCCCCTTCGACGGGATCGGCGCCAATGAGTATATCGTGGATGTCACCCATACCGTCGAAGGACCGGATGGCAAACAGGTTCCTGCCATCGATTTTCTAGCCCTGGTCGATACTCCCTACGTTTGGGAGCTAAATATCTGGTACCACACCCTGAACTGCGGGTTTCGCACCCGTGTCAGCGGGGAAACAGACTTCCCATGCATTTATGGGGAACGTGTCGGACTTGGTCGCTCCTATGTCAAACTGGATGGCAAGCTCACCTTCGACTCCTGGTGCGAGGGCATTCGGAAGGGCCGCAACTACGTCGGGGACGGTCGCTCACACCTCATCGACTTCAAGGTCGCTGATGTGGAAATGGGCGTGGGTGACAGCACTCTGCATCTCGACAGGCCAGGAACAGTGACCGCCACTGTGAAGGCCGCCGCCCTTCTGCCCGAATCACCCCTTCCCGGCCTGCGCGACCTTCCCTACGAACAGAAACCCTACTGGCACATCGAACGCGCCCGCCAGGGCGAATCCCGCAAAGTTGAGGTCGAAATCATCGTGAACGGCAGGCCGGCAGCAAGAAAACAACTTCTCGCAGACGGACGGATGAAGGAGCTCAAGTTTCCCGTTCTCCTGAAGGAGAGCTCCTGGGTGGCTGCTCGCATCCTTCCCTCTTCCCACACGAATCCGATCTGGGTCACGGTGGACGGAAAGCCCGTGCGAGCTTCCCGGCGAAGCGCAGAATGGTGCCTCCGGGGGGTCAATGACTGCTGGAACCAGAAAAAGAAGTTTATCGGTGAAGATGAGATGGAAGATGCCGAGAACGCATACGCGCACGCACGCACCACCTACCGGCGCATCCTGGCGGAGAGCCCGCCCCCCTGAAAAAGGCGATCCTCCCACGGGGAAAAGAAGCCTGCGAAAATCACTGCCGCCCCGGAGGGTTGGGAGCGGAATCCCACCCGGTCGCTGACCACCACACCTTCACATTCCTCCCGCCCGTGATTGACAGCGCCTGCGATGCGGACTCAAGTGCTCCCGCTCATGACTTGGAACGAAAGATTCATGGAACTGTTCGGCCGCTGCGTCGACCGCTACCGCGGGGGAGACTCCAACTTCAACAACTACTACAGCGAAGACGACCTCCGTTTCCTTCGCAGTATCGGCTGCAAGCCCCGTGAACTCTTCGACTTTGTCGAAGACTACGTCGACGAGCAGACTCCGGCTCCGACCAGCGCCCTCCTGATTGCGGCCGTGCGGCGCGACTACCTGCTGGTCGTCCAGGACGGAGTCCACAGCGAACTGGAAATCACCCGGGACCAGATCCCCCAGTTCTCGGATACTCTCGAGAACATAGCCTACCTTCCCCGTATTCTTGCCAAGGCCCGGGCCAAGCTCCGGGGCGAACTTGATCCCGACCTGATGTTCTGCTGCGGTGGCGATCGCCAGTTTCTCCGCGAACACAACCTGCACCCGGCAGATTTTCTCCGACACGTGTGGGCGGCAGGTGACGAGGACAGTAAAATCGCCCAGCTGGTCCAGGAAGCTGCCGCCCGCGCGGCAGAATAGCCGGTTCTTCACACCTGTTCCCAACGAGGGACAAAGTTTGGAATTCCGGTCCCGCGGCATTCCGGAACAGCCTGCGTCATGTCCAAGTACAATGGGGAGCAGATCCTGGTCGTTCCACGAAGTCTCTTTGACGCACTCGGCTCGTTCCAGGGACTCACTACCGAGACGGGACGCTACATCCCCTCCCTGCTCGACCCCGCCAACAATTTCTTCATGGACCGCGAGTCGGCCGAGGAGGACCCGGGGCACAAGCAGATTATTCCTTACGCCCTCTTCCGCCACGGTGACCGCTACCTCCACTACGTCCGCGGCAAATCAGGCGGAGAGAGCCGCCTCCACGCTCTTGGGTCCCTCGGGATCGGCGGCCATATCAATCCCGTCGACGAACGTGGAGATCCTCTAGGCCACGCCACCTACATGGCCGGCGTGGAACGTGAAATCGAGGAGGAACTCGTTCTCCCAACCCAGCCCAGCCAACGCATTGTTGCTCTGCTGAACGACGACAGCAATGCAGTCGGACAAGTGCACCTCGGGGTCGTCCACCTCTTCGAACTTACCGATGAGAACGTGAATGCCCGCGAAGACGCCCTCTCCGACCTGCAGTTCCAGAGCAAGGAAGTTCTCCGCGGAGAGCTCTACCAGTCACTCGAGTCCTGGTCCCGCTTCTGCGTGGACGCCATGGACGAGTTCTGATCGCCCTGACACCCGGTTCAGCAGGTCCAGACCGGGTCCGGGGCATAAGGCCGGGCCCTAGCTCGAGTAGGAGGACTCCACCCGCTTGGCAACATCACGGTAGCCATAGTCTACCTCGTAGATCTGCTTAAAGCAGCCGAGAGCCTCCTCGCCGTTCTCAACCTTATCGTGGATGAGCCCCAGTTCGTAGAGAATCTCCTTCTTGGTCTTGTCCATGACCGTGAGCTCGGAGTTAGCATCCGTCAGCTGCTTGATGGCCATGTCGCTCATCCCCTTGGCATCAAAGGTGCGCCCAAGGAGCAGGAGCACACGGGTCCGAATGTGTGGGTTTCGCGTGGCCTGCTGGAGATGGGGAATGGCATCGCTGAACTCACCGGCATGGTAAAGGGCCTGCCCCAGATCGTAGCGCAACTGGGGATCGGTCGGGTTCTGCTCCACCCGCTTGCGCCGCTCATCCACCTGGGCGGCCACCCGGCTCTGCTGGTATTCCTCAAGGGCGGCGCGAGCTTCCTCATCGTCCGGATTCTCGGAGACCCGGTCCTCAAGGGCCCGTACCTGCTCCTCGCCGGCCCGGTCCTTCATATTGTTGGCCTTCATCTTGAGGGCCGCATCACCTGCAGAGAGCGTGTGCGCCCATTCGAACATCTGGTGGGCCATTTCCCAGTCTTCCATTTGCTCGTAGATCGCGGCCAACTGCTTGACCACTTCGAAATTGTTGACGTCCTCGTTGTATGCCAGAACCAGCTGGTCACGCCGTTCCTCAAGTTGATCAGCAGTCAACGCCGCACGGGAAGCCTTTTCCAGCTCGAGGGCCTCGTCATCATCCTTCTTCACCAGGGCCCCTGACGCATCCTGACTCCGAGCCATCGATGCCCGTGCGGTCATGTCCTTTTCCCCTTTGACCGCATCGGTGTCGGTTGGGTCTGCCTTGACGATATCCTTGTAGACCGCCGCCGCCTCGTCCGGCATGTCGCGATTCTCGTAGAACTGGGCCAGCTTGTGAAGCAGCTTGGTATTCTCAGGAGTTGCCTTGCGGATGGTCTCCAGGGCGAATGCCGCTGTGTCCAGCAGGTTGGCACTGAAGGCCGCGTCGTGCAGGAGTTCATTAAGGCCCGCATTGTAGGGGTCCTTCTCAAGCTCCTTCTCGATATCGTCAAGGACGCCGACAGGATCCTTCTTGGCCTTCCCCTTCAGCTTTCCAGCACCGCCGCCGCCAAAGAGGCCCTTCTTCTTGGGTGGACCGGAGATCTTCATCGCGGCGGCCCGCAGCTTCTTCCGGCCATCCACAAACCCCGGTTCCACCTTCAGGACGGACATGAACAGCTTGACGGCATATCCCAGATTATCCTGCTCGATCGCTGCATCTGCCTTCAGGACGAGATCAGCCAGGTTCTTGGGAAGGTCGGCAACGCCAAGTTCGACGGGATGGGTTTCTTCTACGGATTGTTCGGCCATATGAATGGGGAAATCGGTGGGGCGCTAATGAAGCGCCTTCCGCCCGGCATGGCAAGCGCCTGATTGGCCCGGAGAACCTAGTTCAGGGCAACCGGGTGCGCCAGTGAATTCAGGCTCAAGCCCCCTAGCGCCGGCGCTTGTTGCGCATGGCCCGGTGAACCGGTGATGTCATGAGTGGGCCCTTCGAGACCTCTCTGCTCTTTCCGTTCACCGGGACCGCCCTTCCTGTTCCCGCATTCGGGTTATCACCGGTTTTGGGAGCCTGGCCCGGCTGGTAGGTTCCACGCGCCGGAAGCACCCCCTGGGGCTGGACCGAGGCCCGGGCCCGGGGAGCCACCTTGCTGCTGGAATCATAATGCTTCTGAAAATTCGAAACCTCCCTCTCGCTGCTCAGGATCGAGGGGTGAATGAGAATGACCAGTTCCTCGCGGTTGATATCCTTGCTGTTCACTCCCAGGAATTTACCCAGGAAGGGAATCGTGCTCAGGAAAGGAACCCCCGATCCGCTCCGCGTATCAGACTCGGTGATCAGGCCGCCAAGCACAATGGTCGAACGATTCGGCACGGTCACCCGCGTCGAGATCTCGTCCGTATCGATATCCGGGACTTCCCCGAACCCCTGAATGGCCCGGTTGTCCCCGATATTGTCCCGCACCAGGGAGATCTCGAGGGTGACTTCCTCCGCGGAATTCACCAGCGGACGCACTTCCAGCTCGAGCACAATGTCGCGAAACTCCACATTGGTTGAGAAGCCAGTCTGTGATCCGCCCTGGAACGTGCTCGTCGGCACGGCAATACGCGACCCGGAGCTGATCCTCGCGACTCCATTGTTGGTCGTGAAGATTGTCGGACGGGAAATCGCGGTGAAGTTCCGATTGGTCTCAAGGGCATTCACAAACAATCCGAAGTTGTCCCCGACAACCGCGTAGGCCGAAAGGCCTCCTGCCGCCGCACCCGGCGCTCCAAGAAGAGTGTTAAAATCCAGCAGGGTATCAGGATCAATCACCGAGGGCACCCCGTTGCGGTTCTGGAATGCTCCCCGGAAATCGCTGTCGCCATCCAGCAGGCGGGCCAGGTCCAATCCGAAACTACGATCCTTCCCAAGGTCATACCGGGCAAAGACGGCGGTTATGGCCACCTGCTCCGACGCCTGGTCCAGCTCCGAAACAAGGTCTTCCACAATCTCGATGTGGTGCGGAGGGCCATTCACAACGATGCTGTTTGAGATATTGTCACCAACCAGCAGGGTCTTCCCGATAAGGATGGACTCCGGCGCGGTCTGGATATTCTGCTGAGCAAGCTGGGCACGGGACCCCCCGCCAGTTCCCCCGGTCCCGCCCCCTCCGACGTTGCTGCGGTTGTTGACCGAAAGATTGTTCCGGTTCGTCAGACTGCTGTTCCGTCCGGTCGTGCCGGTCGGACTCCGCCGGGCACCTCCCCCTGCGACCGATGTCTCGAGAGTACGCTCAAGGGCATCGGCGGCGACCGGGATAAACTCGGTTACCGGCAGGTAGCGCAGCTTCTTGCGCAGGAAGTTGCGCTTCGAGCTGGGTGCATCGAAGTCAGCAATCAATCCCTCCACGAAAATAATGTCCACCGGCCTCCCCATCAGGAAGATCCGGCTCGTGCGGGGCTGGGGAATAATGTTGATGGGAGTCTCCTCCCCCGACGAGGCCGACGACGCTCCTCCACGAGCCGCCGGGCTGTTGGGCAGAGGCGGGGCAGCGGGATTCTGAGTATTGGCAGGAGTGGTCGTTCTGCGCACTCCGGCCGAGGCATTACTCTGCCGCTGGTTGTTAAAGATTTCATTGAGCCGGTCAGAGAGGTCCTCCACATCGGCGAAGGTGACCTCTACGAACTTGGTTCCAACCTGTGCGGAGGGCACGTCAATGCGCTCCTTCAATTCGACCAGCATGCGCACAAGGGGAAGATTGCCGGAAATGACAACTGACCCGGCGTTCGGAATGGCAGCCACGGTGCCTGCCGCGCCGAACTGCTGGACGACCGACTGGAAGGCCCGGAGCGCATCGTCAGGCTTGAGATACTGCAGGGCCATCACGTAGGTCACGAAGCCGTCCGCACTCACCTTCGACTCCAGATCCGCGATCGTGTCCCCTACCGGTGGCCCCGAGGCCTTGTCCCCGCTGCCTTGCGAACCACTGAGCACCAGCTTCACGAAGCTTGGGTCATCGTCATCGGGAATGAGTGAAAACCCTTCCATGACGAGACGCTTCTCGATGATCTTGGCCGCCTCCGAATAGGTCAATTGACCTGGCACGATGAAGGAAACCTCACCTGTCGCAGCCTCCTGACTGACGAGCACCTTCTTGCCTGTATACTGGTGATACAGCTCCGCAATACTCTGGCCGTCCAGGTTAGCGAAGTTGAGCTCGGTCTGCAGGTTGGGATTCGGTCCGTTCGGAGCGGCGACCGGAGCGTCCCCCGGGACCGGATCGACGGGCTCCGGGTTGCCCGGTTCACCAGGGGCAGGAGGAACGAGTCCGGGGAGTCCAGGAGGGGCTGCAGGGGGGGCTGCCGGGGCTGGCTCCGGCGGATTACCCGGGACACCCGGGACCGGAGGGTTGCCAAGTGCTGGTATCGCCAGGATGAGCAGGCTGAGTGCGATGGTGGATCTCATGAATCTGAAATTGGTAAATGGGAGTAAGGGGAAGATGCCTGCGGGCACCTAGCGACTGGGTGGGCTCGGTATCCGGCGCACGCGGGGTTTGGTCGGCGTGGAAGGGCGGGCGGTCGACGGTTTTGCGCTCCGTCCCGGAACCGGTGGAGTGGTCTTCTGACCGGACGGGCGCGCAGCCGGCTTGGAACCCTTCACCGGGGCCTTGGGCGTGGCTTTCCTGAGCACGATGAATTTCTTGTCGTATTCGACCGTGCCGGTCTTGCCGCTACGCGTCTTGATCTGAACCTTGGTGTCCATGTAACTCTTTCCGCGCTCTACGTTAACAACCTCAAAGCCCTTCTCACTCGGCTTACCTGGTGACAGGCGCACCCGTTCCCGGTCCTTCTTGTGCATGAGCACGACAAACCAGCCTCCCTTCAGCTTTCCGGCACCCGCCAGGGTATACTCTTCCAGGGGATTCTCTTCCTCGACCTCGACCTCCGGGGGATCGGGAGGAACCGTAAAGGCGGACTTGGTCCAGAGTTGCGTATAGCGCGTCAGCGGCTTCTTCCTCGGAACCTCGGCGAGGCTCGGGAGAACCGCCGCAATCAGGAAGGAGACTACCACGAGCGCGCTCAGGGATTGGACTGGTTTCATCATGGCTGGACAATGAGTTTCTTGCTGATCAGGCCCGGTTGTCCGGTGTTTCCTTGGGCGGCGGGACGAACCATTGCTCCAACACCACCAGACAGTCGACGACGGTATCGTCGTCCTTCTTGGGATTAATCCGAAGTGTAGTCACCGCCCGGAGGTCGGAGGGCGAATTAAGACGATCGAGCCACTGGAAGAGAATCTGCTCCCGCCCAGTCACTTCGATCTCAATCGCCGCGCGATTGAAGTACAGGTCCTCGTGCTCAATCGCGGTCAAAGGTTTCGCCTTGCGTTTCAGGGTCAGTCCACGGCGCTGCGCCTCCCTGCTGGCCAGGGCCTCCAGATCCGCGACCGCCTTCTGCCAGGACTTTTCCCTCTCACTTCGGTTGAGCCATTCAATCTCGTCCTGCTTGTCCTCTTGATCGAAGATATCAATCATCGCCCGGTCCCTTTCCCCGATCATCCGCTCGGAGGTATCCTTCGCCTCCTTGATCCGGGGAAGATACCAGAGCTTGAGAGCCCCTGCGTTAAGCCCGAGAAAGCCCAAAACGAGAAGAACAATAACCAGTCTTTTTTCGCGATCACTCATTACTAATTCTCTTCATCTACGCCTCGCAGCCTTGCTTCATAACTAAAGCCCCATTTGTCCCCTTTTGCCTGAGGGGGTGGACAACTCCAGAGATAGCTCGCAAATCCACTCTCCCGCTTGAGCGCCTCATCGAAGGCGGTGGCCTGCTTCAATTCGTCGCTCTGCCCCTGCAGACGGACATCACGGATGAGGGTTAACTTGCCCTCCGAGTCCACCTGAAGCTGGTTGAAGATATCGGCTCGGTTGAGACGCAGCCCCTCTTCCCCGTCCCGGGCCAGCATGCAGAGGTAGAGTAATTCCACGGGGTTGTGATCCTGTTCCACGATGGGCTGGATCTCCGTCCATTTCTTCTTGTGGTCCTCCCCGAGACGGGCATCGGGAGCAATTACCTCATAGGCTGCCGTGTTCTTTGCCGCTTCCGCCCGGGCCTTCGAAAGCATGACACCCAGGAAGGTAATGAGGCCGACGTAAAAAAGAACGAGAGCAGCAATTCCCAGGATCATCTGCTGCTTCTTCCGACGCGCTACCCGCTCGGCTCGAACATCGGCCGGCAGCAGCTGACTGCCCCGCGGAGGCAAGACTGGAACGGGCTTGGTCGCGACGGCCGCAGTTCCGCCAAATCCCGTTCCCAGCTGCTCGAGTTCTTCCGTCCCCGGTGCAGCTTCGCCCTCGCTGACCCAGACGAAACAGTGTCGCGGCGGCGAGTCAATCAGACCCTGCATCTGTAACTGCGAAAGCGTCAACCGGATCTCCCGCCCGGTATCTTCGCCCAGTGCCGGAGAGGCCAGGGACTGGAAGTGGAGTGCCTGACCTGCCTCCGCCAGCGCGAAGACCCAGCGACCAAGCTCCTGCCAGACCAAGACACCCTCGGCGGGCATGGGCAGGCATCGGGCGGAAATATCGAACTTCTTGGGCGAGCGCCTGGGAAGGTCGCCCTCAACGGGAGGAGCGAGTACAATCGGGGCAACAAGGCTCTCCTCTCCCCGTGTTCCCACCTTGAAAATGTCTGTCAGGATTCCTGCATCGATGGGAGGCCGCATGCCGAGGCGCTCCAAGTGCATGTCGGCGAGATCGCTCAGGAGCGCGTCATCGCCCGTGGGCGCGCGGAAAGGCAGGGAAGATACGTCCCGAACGGGGAAGGCCATGGCCAGCTCCCCCGAGGGGATACCCCCCACCTCGAGGACCCGGGTGATCTCCGTCCGGAGGGCGAGGGACAATCCCGTGCCGGGCGTCCCCTTCCAGGCTTCCCATCCCTGGGCTCCCGGAAGCAGGAGAACCTCCTCCCCTTTCTTTTTGGACTTTGAACTCATGGTACTTGTTCCACTTTTCGCTCAAGAATGGATGGTCGACCAGTCCGATTCCTCACGATCAGGGTGATCCGGCGCTTGATCTGCGACTCCCCCTGCCCTGACCACCCGGTCGATGCAATCCGGGTTGTTGGGTCGTTGGCTGTGATGCGGGGCTCCACGATCATCCGCTGGATGTCGGGGACCCCTAGCAAATCGAGCACCTCCCTGCTATTATTAAAAGGCTGGTCGTCCTCCGTTCCCCGGATCATGTCCGGGCCGAGAACACGATCCCGGACCGCCTGGGCATCGTCAATCGGCACCTCGGCAGCCCGGGCCAGTTTTTCCGGGCTGGCCTCGTTGACGTCGAGGCCCCCACTGCTCCAGACCGTGAACCAGTCCCGCCAGTTGGGATAGAGCCGCTCCAACTCCTCCATTCCCCGCACCAGACGCATCTCATCCAGGGAATAAAAAGGCCGGTTGTAGGGTCGATTGAGGAAGCCCATACCCTCATAGTGGGGATATTCCGCCCCGTTAAGCTCCTCCAGTTCGTTCTCGTCCACCCAGTCGACCAGGGCATCCACCAGTTCCTGCGCGAAATCCTCCTCGGCACCCCACTCCGCGAAGAGTTCCCGCAGGAGGACCTTGTCCGGATCGGCCCCGTCGCCCCGATTCATGAGAAGAGCGTTAATATTGAAACGGGAGCCTTCCGACTCAATCGTGGCTACGAAGCCCATCCCGGCTCCAAACTGCTGCTCAAGAAGGAGGTAATCCGAGCGCTCTACCACCGGGTTGGAGGCCACTGCGATTCCCATCTCCGCCATCTGGGCCGCCCGGGCCCCGTCCACCTGGCCGGTCACGATACGGTCTTCATAATCCATGAGCTGGATTGCGGTAAACACATACAGCCCCATGACGCTGATGAGCCAGAACACCGCCACCATCGTACTTCCACGCCTTCCGGAGGAATAACTTCGATCCGCCGGGCCTCCGGAATCGACCGTCCCTGTCTGCACGGAAACCCTCATCGACCTCCTCCTGGTGGCGGTGGACGATTCCCCCCGGGACTCGACGGCGCAGGCCGCGGTCCGGGTGGGCGCTCACTCGGATTGCCATTCCTTCCATCACCGCCGCGATCACGCCGACTGTCCCCTCCACCGGACTGGCGCGCGGTCGGTGCCGCCCGTCGCTGGGAACGCATCACGGTCTCCGGGTTTAACTTGGGGGGGATCCAGAAATGGTGGACGATCTCCTCGGAGTTCTCATCGAACTTGACCCGGAGCTCGAGCTGCACCGGCAGGCGACCCCGCACGTCCCAGGTCTCGGTGTAATCCAAGCTTCGTCCATCGCGCGCCCACCACTCGAACCAGAAGACGTCCCGCAGGAGCACGATCTCCGCAACGGGCTCGGCATTCACATTGGCGGTTGAATCGCTGTCATCGAGGATGGCCTCCTCGTAATAGCGGAGCACAATATCGAGATCACCACTCCGCGTAGGCACGGTCGAGATCTGAACCGCCTCCGCCGAGATCGCCTGGCCCGACCATGAGAAGGAGGTCGGCACATTCTGGAACGTGAGATCACTCAGGAAATGAGTCCCGGCGTCTTGCCGCTCCAACTGGACCTCGGCATTTCCGGGAAGCTGGTTGAAATTTCGACTGAGGAAGGTGAGAAAGGCTTCCTGGGTCATGTGCTGCCGACCGTCCTCCGCCATCCCATTGGACATGTCGAGCGCACCGTCCACGATCCACATGATGGAGACCAGCAGCATACCGGCAATGGCCAGGGCGAGGACTGCCTCGAGCAGAAGCACTCCCCGTCGCTGGCGCCGCACGGCTCCGGTCCGCGCGCTGCCGTTATTGCTGATAAAGTCTCGCATAACGCCAGGTTTCGGCCGTTCTCTCGTGATACTCACGATCCTCAAACCACGTCCCGATGACCTGCACGTGGAACATCTGCTGCATGGTCCGCCCCTTCTCAGTGAGCAACCGGTCTTCGCTCACGACGTCCTCGAGCGGCCGGATGATCACCTGCATCTCCAGCTCGGGCTTCTCTTCCAGGGCATAGGACTCCTCCATTTCCTCAATCTGGGGCAGTGAGGACCACTTCCCCAGTTCACTGTGAAGGATACGCGCTACCTTGGCCTCGCTCCGCAGTTCCCGCAGAATCTCGGCGATGTCATTAAGGGCCACGGAATACGAGACCGCCACCATCCCGAAGACGGTGAGAGCAATCATGACTTCGGCCAGGATGAATCCTCCGCGCCGACGCCCTGTGGAGCTTCCCATTCTCATTGCACGAACACTGCCTCCCGGTCGTCTACCCGCGCGGTCAGCGGATTCATTTGCATGATGACGTAGCTCTCATCCTTGGCCACCCGGATGGAAATCGGCTCACAGAGGCCCGTGCTCTGGAAATGCCAGATTACCGACTCTCCCGGTTCCGGCCGGATCCACGCATCTTCCTTCGCTCCCCAGCGGCGAATGGCAATCACTGCTTCGCCCGCTGCCAGAGTATCGTAAATCTCCTCGTGAGACTCCCCGTATTCCCGGTCCGCGGTCAGGCCCGAGGACTCATTGAACTCCTCCGGGACCGGGGTGCGAATGTCCGCACCGGCAAGGACAACCTTGTCATGCTCGATACGAAGCCAGAACGGCTTCTGGTTCAACACCGACATGGCGTGTCCCCGGGAGGACATCGCCTCCAGCTTCACCGCTGCCTTCTGCAGAAGGTCCTTGTCCCGGGCATCAAACTGGTAGGCGAGGCCGATCCCGATCACGATCAGGATGATAACCAGCGCCAGGACGGTCTCGATCAGGGTCAGGCCCCGGGCATACCCGGAAAGCGAGGACCCCCTATTGATCGTCCTGACTGCTGAGATCGTCATCAGTGCCTAGCTCGCCATCCTTTCCTTTCGAAACAACCTCGGGGTAGCTCTTGTCCTTGTCCCCGGGATACTTATAGACGAATTCCTGGTCCCAACCGTCCTTCGGGAGCTTCTTGAAGGCAGGCTCCCAGCTTCGCACATCCTGGGGCTTTTCCACGAGGGCCACGAGGCCCTGCGAGTTGGACGGATACTGACCCGCCCGGTGGCGATACATTGTGAGGGCACTGTTGATCCGCTGAAGCTTGCTCTTCGTCTGCACCTCCCGTCCAAATCCGGTGAATCCACCGCTCAATCCGATCGCCGTCCCAAGGATCAAACCGATGATCCCGAGCACGATCACCATCTCCAACAGGGTGAATCCCCGCAAACGTGCATATTGGACATTTCGTTCCCGCTGCTCAAAGTTCACTTTCATTTATTAGTCTTGGTCTTGGTGGCTAATCTACAGTGATGGTAACGCCTTTCGACTGAAAAATTGTCCCAGAAAAACCGGGGTTTCCCGAAAATCAAGTCCTCCAACCCGCCTTCGGACCGGGGGACTCAACCCAGCATGCGGGGAAATTACAAGAAATCCGCAAAATCCCGGAAACCTTGATGACCCCGTCGAGCCGGGGAGCAGCGCTCCCCTCCTACTGATTGGCCGGGAGCCATCTCCGATGCCTCTCCTTCACAGGCCCAAGTGACGGCTTTTGTGCGAGATTGTCCCACTCATGCGGATCGCTCTCATGATCGTAGAGCTCCTCCGATCCGTCCGCGTAGCGTATGTAGCGCCACCGTTCACTGCGCACCGCGTGATTTCCTTCCAGGTAGGTCATCAGGGCGGGACGCTCCCAGGCCAGGCTTGGATCCCGCAGAAGGGGCACCACACTGACTCCATCACACCTCGCGGCTGGCAGTCCACAAAGTTCCAGCAAGGTCGGGTAGACGACAGAGAGATCGACCGGCCGCTCACAACGAGTTCCGGGAGACCCTTTCCAGCGCCCTCCGAGGGTCGCTCGGACACCCTCGGGAACAACCACGATGAACGGAACGTGATTACTCTTTTCCCAGAGTGCGAACTTCTCGATATGCTCTTTCTCCCCGAGATGGAACCCATGGTCGGACCAGAGCACCACGATGGTTCGCTCGCGGCGCGGACTGGCCTCAAGGGCGGCAAGAACCCGGCCCACCTGCGCATCTGCAAACCCACAACAGGCCGCATAGGCCTGGACAAACCCGTCCAGGGAGCCCGGCAGTCGACGATCCAGCTTCATCATTCCGGTCCAGAACCACTTTGTCCTCTTCATGAGCGCGTGCGCTCCACCCGGCAGATCCTTCCAATCATCCTCCCTGCGTGGCGGGGGAGCAATCTCCTCCGTTCCCCGGTGGTATTCCGGGGGCGCAAAGAAGGGCGAATGCGGCTTGAAGATCCCGCACGCCAGGAAGAGAGGCTTATCCACGGGTGGATTGGAGAGCGCTTCGATGCAGTAATCCGCGGTGCGGAAATCAATCGTGTCCTTTTCATTGGCAGGCCACACCCCCCAGTCCGTGTTGCGGGATCCATACTCCGGCCCCTGGTTGAGCTTCCGCGGCGGCATGTTCTGCGGCCCCATCGGCTGGAACTCGTGAAAGGAGGCCTCATCGTGAAAGTGCTTCCCCTTGTGGTGGAAAATCTTCCCGGCCCCTCTCACCTCATACCCATTGGCCATGAACTGCTGCATGAGTGTCCTGCGTCCGGGCAACTTCCTGCGCCAGTCCACGTTGTTGCTATAAACACCCGTGGAGGACGGCCGTAATCCGCTCAACAGGGCAACCCGGGAAGGATTGCAGGCCGCCGAGATGCAATAAGCGCGGGTAAAAAGGGTTCCCCTCCCAGCCAGTCGCTCGAGATTCGGGGTCTTGATCGGCGACCCGGGGTCCAGCAGCGAAATCCAGTCATTCATGTCATCGATGGCAATGAACAGAACATCAGGCCTGCCGCCCGCGGCATTTTGCGGTGCCGCCCGGAGGGGAATTACTGCCAGCAGAAACAGCACCCAGGAATGTGCGAAGCGCCTCATCATTTTCCAGTGTATTGCGGATTTGGCTTCATGACCTCTGCTCCAACCGTCTCCCTCCACTTCCGGAGCCGGGCGAGGAGCTGTTCTTCCACCCGGGGATGCTGCGCTCTCACATTCTCACTCTCCCCGATATCATTCTCCAGATTATACAGTTCCCGGCGACCGTCTTCCAGGAACTCGATCAATTTCCAGTTGTTCCTCCTGATCATGGAGACCGGGGAACTTTGCGGATGCCGGTTATAATGCGGATAATGCCAGAAGAGACTCTCCCGCTCCAGCCCGCCCGTGTCCTTGAGCACCGGCCCGAGACTCACCCCGTCAAGATGCTGATGCGGCCGGGCATGCAGCCCAAGCATTTCCAGGATGGTCGGGTAAAGGTCATTCGAGATGGTCATCTCCCTGCTCACGCGCCCCCGCCCCTTCACTCCGGTCCCGGCAAAGATGAGCGGTACCCGGATTCCCCCTTCATAGTGTGATCCCTTGTTCGCCCGGAGGGGCCTGTGGCTCGTGGCACCGGCGAACCCCCCGTTGTCGGAGCTGAAGATCACAAGGGTATTCGCTGCCAGGTCGAGTTCCTCGAGTTTCCTCATGATGCGCCCCACACTCTCATCCACGCTTTCCACCATCGCCGCATAGGTTGGCTTCCCCTGTCTCTGCTCTTTCGGGACCTTCGCATACCGCGCAACCATCCCCTTCTTGGCCTGCAGCGGCGTATGCACCGCATAATGCGGGAAATACAGGAAGAAGGGATTCTCCCTGTTCGTCTCGATGAGGGAGAGCGCCTCGTCAGTGAGGCGATCAGTAAGGTATTCTCCCTCTTCCCCGTCCGGCAGGGTGATCTTCAAGACCGGCTGACCGGTCGTGGGAACCTTCCAGCTCCCCTTGTAGGGATAAAAGAAGTGCCCGGGAGCCCCGTGCTCACTGCCGCCCACGTTCACATCGAAGCCGTGCTGGGCAGGAAGCGAAAACGGCGGACCTCCAAGGTGCCACTTGCCCACGTGCAGGGTCCGGTAACCCTCTTCCCGCAGCGCCTCGGCAAGGGTGACTTCCTCCAGCGGCAACCCCCGCAGGAACCGCCCTTCACGCATCCTGTTTCTGGTCGCGCTCCAACGGCCGGCCGGCAACCACTGCGTCATCAGGATGCGCGCCGGATACTTGCCCGTCATTACGCTCGCTCGGGTTGGAGTGCACACCGCACAGGAGGCATAAGCATCCGTGAACCGTATCCCCTCTGCCGCGAGCCTGTCGATATTCGGGGTATGATAGTAGCGGCTCCCCTGGCAACCAAGGTCCATCCAGCCCAGGTCATCAATCAGGAAGAGCACCACGTTGGTGCGCGGAGCCCCGTGCACCGCAGCCAGCATTCCAAGACCGAGAAGAAGAAGAACCGCGCGCATGCCGGGATCCTGCTCCACCACAGCACCACTGACAAGAAATGCGGGGCCTCAATCCTGCATCTTCTCCGCCAACTGCCAGCAGTACCACTGCATACGCGGCAGGTGAAACGGCCCCTTGAAGAGATTTCCCTTGGCCGAATTCGAGATCGTCCCATCACGGTGCGCATAACCGAACCACTCTCCGCTCTCCCCATCGGCAAAGATCCGGTGAGCATACTCATGCACGAGGCGGTGCCATTCCGCATAACGATCTTCCCCGGTCATCCGGTAGGCCAGCAGGGTCGCGATAATGGCCTCGCAATGGGGCCACCAGAACTTCATGTCGTGCCAGTATTCCTGGACCGGCCGACCGTCTACACCGACGTGGTAAAACAAGCCTCCATGCTCGCTGTCCCACCCCCTCTTCCACATGTAATCCAGCATCCGGCACCCGAGGGCGGTCAGCTCTCCGTCTCCTCCCCTCCGCCTCGACTCGTGCAGGATGAACCATGCGGCTTCGACGGCGTGTCCCGGATTAAGCGTGCGGCCCTCCACATGGTCGCTCAACGAGCCGTCCGGCGCAACCTGCTCAAAAACACATTTCCTCTCGTCATCCACGAAGAGCCGAATCTCCCCGATGAACTCGTCGATTGTTTCCTCTGCCAGCTCATCTCCTGTGGTTTCCAACAGTTGCTGGGCAACCTGCAGGAAAATCATGGGAACCCCGATCGAACGGACCGGGCGCTCGCCCGTCCACTTCGCCTCACCCGTGGGAAGACGCCCCTCGATATACTCCAGGCACAGACGGAATAACTGCCGGGCCTGCTCCATCGAGTCGCCGCAGCCCGCGGCCGCCCCGTAGGACGACAGGGCCATGATCGCGAATGCTTCGGAGAAAAAATAACGCCTTTTGCGGAGAGCCTTTCCCTCCCGGCTAACCAGGAAAAACATGCGATCATCCTCGTCAAAACAGTGATCGCGCAGGAAATCGACTCCGCTCCGGGCCGCCTCGAGCCACTCCGGCCTGGGCTCCACCGTCCGATGCAGCGTCGACAACAGCCACGAAAAGCGACCTTGGAACCAGACCGGCTTGTCGTCATCGAGCAG